>MDTC01020010.1_pt1 | contig 13624 bp, 8 predicted proteins | sample 811181 | NCBI WGS metagenome assembly MDTC01 (sample SAMN05326644, study PRJNA326480) | marine metagenome | isolation source: seawater | place: Pacific Ocean: North | collected 2011
GCTACCGCCGCGTGCTCGCCGATCCGGACCGCGAGCTGGGCAAGGTGCTGAAGTGGGTCGGCGGGGGAGACGTCGCGGCCGCCACCGCCGCCATCGACGGCACCCTGTACCGCAGCCACGAGGGCGACGAGGTCGACAGCGATCTGGACCCCGAGACCATCGCGCTGATGGACGAGCTCTACGACCGGGTGGACCAGGAGAAGGGCCTCGACCCGCAGATCATCGGCGCGCTGAACGAGCATCAGAAGCGCGTCACCGCCCGCTTCGGCGAGCCCAGCCGCGACCGCCTGCGCGAGGACCTCGAGGCCCCCGGGGAGCGGGAGGGGCGCTAGCCCGCCGGGGCGATGGCCCCGTTCTCCTCGAAGTTCTCGGTGTGGTCGGACTCGTTTCCGTCCGCGTCGATCACCCAGCCCTCGAAGACCAGGTTGGTGCCCGAGCACTCGCCGCTGATGGCGCTCTCCAGCAGCGATCCCTCGCACCGGCGCGGATCGGTGTCCGCGGCGCAGATCAGCTCCAGGTAGTCGTCGGGGTTGGGCTCGCCGTCCTGGTCCCAGTCCAGGGGATCGCCGCCGGGGCTCTTGAACAGCACCCGGGCGCCCAGCACCTCGATGGTGTCCGCCCCCTGCTCGTCCTCGGCCTTGATGCGGAAGTAGAAGTACTTGCCGCCGTTGGTGTCGGTGAAGCAGGCGTACTCGGCCGAGCTGACGACCGGCCGGATCCCGTCGCCGATCACCGAGTTCCCATCGGTATCGTCGGACTTCCCGCCTCCGCAGGCGGTGAGGAGCAGGCCGCAGAGGGCGAGGGTCGCGGTGCGATGCATGGTGCCTCCAGACCCACGTCATAGCGCATGGAGATCGTCACCTGCAGGCCAGTCGATCCGGAGGTAGCGTGAGCACTGTGCCCTCGCTGGGGAGAACGGATGCACCCTCGATCCTGGCTCGTCCTGCCGCTGGTGGTGCCGCTCCTCGGTGCCTGTGGCAGCGACAATCCCTGCCCATCCGGCGTGAGCGGCACCTTTGTCGGTGACGTGGCCAGCGCCGAGGACGCCGCTGCGGTGCTCGACGCCTGCGCCGCCGAGATCGACGGCTACATCTCGCTCCGCCAGGACTTCGAGGCGGACGTCCGCCAGCCCCCCTTCTTCCGCGACCTGCGGAACGTGGAGCGGGTCACCGGAGACGTCATCGTCAGCATCGACGGTGGGGTCGAGGTCGACCTCCTGGGACTGCAGAGCCTCGAGGAGGTCGATGGCGACGTGCGGATCCTCATCCACAGCGATCTCGGCACCCCTGCGCCGGGTGCGGTGGACCTGCCCGCCCTGCGAGTCGTCGGAGGGAGCTTCAACGTCACCGACGCCGCCCCGCGGTCGCTGTCCGGGGTGACCGCGCTGCAGACCGTGGGTGCAGACCTGTCCGTCGGCTCGACGATCAGCCTCGATGGCGGACTCTCGGCGCTGGAAGAGGTCGGCGGACACCTCACCCTGCAGGGCGTGCCCTCCGTCGACGCGCTCACGAACCTGCGCACGGTCGGCTTCTTCAACCTGCTGGAGTCCGACGTGGACAGCCTGGAGGCCCTGGCTGGCCTGGAGTCCGCCGGCGGCGTGCAGATCGCCAGCTCGCACAGCCTGACCGATCTGCGGGGGCTCGGCGGCCTGCGCCGGCTGCCCCACGGCCTCCTCCTCACCGACAACGCGCGGCTGGCCTCCCTCCAAGGTGTCGGCGGGCTCGATCCGGACGGGCTCGGCACCCTGTCCGTCCGATCGCACGCGAGCCTGCGCAGCCTGGACGGCCTGCCGGCCCTTCAGCGGGTGGAGGGAGACGTCACCCTGTTTGGCCTGGCCGCCCTGGAGGACCTCGATGCGCTGGACGGGCTCCGCGAGATCGGCGGCTCGCTGACCCTGGAGTCCCTCGCGCTCACCGAGATCCGGGTCCTGCCTGCCATCGAGTCGATCGGCCGCCTGGAGGTGAGGAACGCGCCCGGGCTGCGCCACCTCGAGATCGAGGGTCCACTCGGGCACCTCGGCGCGCTGCAGATCGTCGGCAACGACTCCCTGGTCGACGCGCGCGGGTTCGACGGGATCGGGAGCCTGCAGGGCGATCTCGAAGTCCGCTACAACGCCGCGCTGGTCGCGCTGCCCGACGTGTCGGGGGCCACGTCCGCGGCGGACGTCTTCGTGGGCGGCAACCCCGAGCTGACCAGCCTGGACGGCCTCGACAGCCTGGAGCAGGTCCGGAGCCTCTCGGTGGTCGCGAACGACCGGCTGGTGGACATCGGCGCGCTGGGCAACCTGGCCGCGGTGGACGACTTCGTCATCCTGGACAAGCTGCCGGCGCTGGACCCCGACGCGAGCCTGCCCGCCCTCACCCGCATGGGCAGGGCATCCCTGCGCGGGCTGCCCGTGCGGCAGGTGCCGACGCCCGCGCTCGAGACCGTGGACGGGGAGCTGCAGCTCACCGATCTCCCCGCCCTGCAGAGCCTGGACGGACTGGCCAGCCTGACGTCCGCCGACGAGCTGGAGATCGTCGACGCCCCCGCGCTGACCGACCTCTCCGGCGCCGCGAAGCTGACCGCGCTGGGGGAGCTGCGCCTGCAGGGCACGGGCGTGGCGGCGATCGAGCTGTCGTCTCTCGAGTCGGTCGACCACATCGACGTGTCGGGCAATCCCGACCTCGCACACCTGGACGGGCTCGCGGGCATCACCGGCACCGTCGACACGGTCCTGCTGCGGTGGAACCTCGTGCTGACGGACATGGAGGGCCTGAACGGGATCACGAGGGTCGTGGAGCGGGTGGAGATCGTCGGCAACCTGGCGCTCGGAGACGCGGCCCCCCGTTGGTGGCTCAACAGCCTGGAGCCCCGCCCCCGCGAGGTCCTCATCGAGGGCAACGGCGACTGAGTCCGCCGGTGGGATCGCCGCGAATTGATCCCCCCGCCGCCAACGCCGTATCCTGGGGCCTCTTCCGGGAGCTCCTCATGACCCGCACGCTCGTTGTCTCGGTGGCCGCGTCCCTCGCGCTGGCCGGCTGCTTCACCACCCCCAGCGACGGGCCCGAGCCCGTGCTCACCCCCGACGCGCCAACCACCACCGACGACCTCGTCGTGCAGCTGGTGGACGGCCCCATCGGCGAGGGCGTGGCGATCAGCTGGTACGTCGACGACGCGCCGGTCCAGAGCCTGCAGAACCTCGACACCGTGCCCGCGGGCATCACTGCCAAGGGGCAGACCTGGCGGGTCGTGCTCTCCCCCATCGCCTTCGTCGGCGGCGGCGGCGACGTGGCTCCGGCGGGCGAGGCGAGCGTCACCATCGGCAACACCGCGCCCACGGCGACCGTGTCCATCGCCCCCGAGGCGCCGGACACCGAGACCGATCTCGTCGCCGAGCCCCTGGGCGACGACATCGACGGCGACGCGCTCACCTACAGCTACCTGTGGCTGCGCGACGGCGCGGTGGTCGACGGCGAGACCGGACCGACCCTCTCCGCCGACCTCACCGAGCACGGCGAGCGCTGGACGGTGCAGGTCACCGCCCACGACGGCGAGGCCGACTCCGAGGTCGCCGAGGCCAGCGTCGACATCGAGAACCTGCCGCCCGTCGCCGACGGCGTGCAGATCACCCCCGACGCCCCGCGGACCGCCGACACCCTGACCGCCACGCCGACCGGCGCGGACCCCGACGGCGACCCCCTCACCTGGACCTTCACCTGGTACGTGGACGGGGTCGCGGTTCCCGACGTCTCCGAAGACGCGCTTTCACCCGAGCTCTTCGCGAAGGGCGAGCAGGTGGAGGTCGAGGCCGTGCCCAACGACGGCTTCGTCGACGGCGAGCCGGTCCGCAGCGCCGCGGTCGTCATCGGCAACACCCCGCCCGACGCCACCGGCGCCCACATCGAGCCGACCGATCCCACCGAGATCAGCACCCTCACCTGCGTCGGCGAGGGCTTCACCGACGTCGACGGCGACGCCGAGGGCTGGGTCGTCACCTGGACCGTGAACGCGATCGAGGTCGCGACCCAGCCGGCCCTGTCCGGCGACTGGTTCGACCGAGGCGACAACGTCGGCTGCAGCCTGCGCCCGTTCGACGGCGACGACGTGGGCCCGCAGTACACCGCGCGACCGGTGCTCATCCAGAACACCCCGCCCGTGCTCGACGGCGTGTCCATCGACAACACCGCCCCGCGCGAGGGCGACACCCTCACCGCCGTGCTCGGCTCGGCGAGCGACGTGGACGGCGACCCCATCCGCTACCGCTACCGCTGGACCGTGGACGGCAGCACCGCCGGCAGCGGACCCACCCTGTCGTCGGCAGGCTTCGATCGCGATCAGGTCGTGGTCGTCGAGGTCACCCCGACCGACGGCACGGACGATGGCGCCACCGTGCGCTCGGCCAGCGTCACCGTGCTCAACACGGCACCGGCGATCGACACCCTCACCCTGTCGCCGTCGAGCCCGAAGACGAGCGAGGACGTGCGCGTGACCGTGAGCGCGTCCGACGCCGACGGGGATGCGATCAGCTACACCTACGCCTGGTACGTCAACGGCAGCCTGGTCGGCGAGACCAGCGGCACCCTGCCGAGCAGCGCCTTCGACAAGGGCGACACCGTCTACGTCATCGTCACCCCGACCGACGGCACGGACACCGGCGCCCCCGCCCGATCGGCGACGATCACCGCGGTCAACTCGGCGCCGTCGATCACGGGCGTGTCGCTCTCGCCGTCCACGATCCGCGAGGGCAGCGTCGTCAGCTGCGTTCCCGCCGGGTTCGTCGACGACGACGGGGACTCGCCGGTCTACCGCTACCGCTGGCTGGTCAACGGCAGCGTCGTGTCGACCGCAGCGACCCTGGACGGCGCCGACTTCGACAAGGGCGACACCGTGCAGTGCGAGGTCACGCCGACCGACGGCACCGACGCCGGCACAGCGCTCACCTCGGCGACCGTCACCGTGAGCAACACCGCTCCGGTCGTGACCACCGTCACCCTGTCCGACCTGTCGCCGGCGACGAACGATACCGTCACGGCCACGGTCACCGGTGTGTCCGACGCCGACGGCGACAGCGTCAGCCTCACCTACGACTGGAAGGTCAATGGCACGAGCGTGCGCCGGGTCAGCAAGGCCTCCCGCAGCGACAGCCTCACCGGCGCCGACTTCGACAAGAAGGACACCATCGTGGTCGACGTCACGCCGACCGACGGCACCGACAGCGGCGCCACCGTCCGCAGCGCGACCGCCACCGCGGTCAACACGCCGCCGACCCTGTCCATCGCGATCTCGCCGAGCCCAGCCCGCACCCGCGACACCCTGACTGCGGTGCCCACCGCGTCCGACATCGACGGCGACAGCATCTCCTACCTGTACCGCTGGGAGGTGAACGGGTCGGTCGAGGGCACGGCCAGCACCTTGTCGGGCGCGCTCTTCGACAAGGGCGACGACATCGACCTGCAGGTCACAGCCCTGGACGGCGACAGCTCGGTCGTGCGCGCGACCTCGCTGACCATCGCCAACACCGCCCCGACCGCACCGTCGGTCAGCCTCTCGCCCGCGCCGGACGCCGAGATGACCGACCCCCTGACCTGCACCGCGACCGGCTCGGCGGACAGCGACGGCGACAGCATCACCTACCGCTACACCTGGCTCCGCAACGGCTCGACCTACAGCACGCCCACCAGCACCAGCGCCGTGACCATCCCCTCCTCGGTGACCTCGCCGGGCGAGCGCTGGCAGTGCCGCGCGGTCGCCTTCGACGGCACCGACACCAGCGCGTCGACCTCCTCCGCCGTGGCCACAATCCGCAACCTCGACAGCTGCAAGAGCTATTACGACGCCGGCTATCGCGGAAACGGAAGCTACACGATCTACGTCGACAGCGCGACCCACGTGGTCGAGTGCGACATGACCACCGCGGGCGGCGGCTGGACCGTGCTGGTCGACCTGCCCGGCGGCATCCCCACCACGTCCGCCTTCCGCGCCGAGTGGGACAACAACCCCATCAACAACATGGGCCGCTACCAGATCGTCAGCACCCGCACCCTGCGCTGGGCCGGCGGCGGCTCGAACGTGTTCGACTTCAACGACGAGATCTTCTGGCCCAACGGCGGCGAGATCTACGCCGACATCAACACCTACATGTACTCCCACGAGGACTCGTCGATCTTCTTCTGGGTCGAGGACGACTCGGGCAACGACCTGAACGTGCTCTGCCGCGACGGCACCACCCTGGGCGGCTCCTGGCCCAGCGCCTGGTCGACCGGCGAGCGGGTCTACATGCCCGGCTACACCTGCCCGAGCCGCACCGGGACCGGCAGCGAGTATAGCTTCCGCTACCACGGGGTCGTGCGCTCGAGCTTCAGCCGCACCCTGGACGCGTTCCACTTCACCAGCTTCCAGTCCGACAACGGCACCGGCGGCGACTGGTCCTACCTGTACGACCTGCGGGTGATGGTCCGGTAGCGTCCGGGACGAGACCGATGGAGACGGTCCACGTCCGGCGGCGACGGGCGATCGGAATATGCACGCTGCTCGTGGGCTGAACCCACGACGGCTCTGCACCGATACGTACTCGGAGGTCCTCTGCGTCCCGCGCTCGCCCTGCTGCTCCTCGCCCTGACCGGTCCCGCCCTCGCCAGCCCGACGTCCGACGTCGCGAAGGCCGAGACCGCCCTTTCCGAGGGCCACGTCGCCGAGGCTGCGGCCACCCTGCGCCAGGCGCTCACCGAGGCCGACCGCATCAAGCCACGCACCCGGGGACTCGCCTGGCTGCTGCTCGGGGAGGCCCTGGTCAAGCAGGCGCGCCAGGCGGAGTTCGACAAGGAGGCCCCGCGCGCGGTCCGGGACCTGCGCATGGAGGCGCTGGCCGCCGGCTACGAGGCGCTGGTCCTGGTGTCCGAGGAGCCCCACCCCAGCCGCGCACGGGCGGTGGTCGCCGAGTCCCGCCGGGCGCTGTTCACCCAGGCGGTCGAGCAGGTCCGCGGCGAGCATCCCCAGGGGGTGTCGCGCTGGATCGACGGGCTCGAGAAGCTGGAGGGCGAGACGCTGGAGTCGCTGGCCCTGCGCGGCATGCTCGAGACCCACACCGGCAACGTCAAGGTGGGTCTGGCTCGGCTGGAGGCGGCGACGCTCACGGCCGATCAACCCGAAGCGACCGTTCGAACGCCGGCCTTCGGCCACACCTACACCGAGCAGGCCCGGGCCGTCCTGGCTGCGGACCCCGACGCGGTGGACGCGGCGCTGGCCGTGCTGGAGCGCGGGCTGGCCTGGCGGGTGCGCGCCTCGACCGACCTCGGCAGCGACGCCGATCTCCCCCTGCGTCGGGTGCGCCGGGAGCTCGAGGCGGACCGACTGGACCTGCTCCTGCGGGTGCCCGCCCGCAAGATGGAGGCGGTGTTCGCGATCGAGGCGACCTTCCGCGACAACGTCGGCAACATCAAGGTCATCGAGAAGTACGGCCCCTGGCTGGAGGAGACCGACCCGACGCGGGCGCTGACGCTGTACCGGGACATGCAGGCCGAGTCCCCCCAGCTCGCCGCCCTGCCCAAGCGGATCGGCGCCCTGCTCCTGCGCCGGGCTCGCGAGCTGGACGCCAAGCTGGTCAAGACGTCGGACAAGGCCGAGCGCGAGGTGCTGAACCTGCGCCAGGACACCTGGCTGCGCGAGGCGAGCGAGGCGCTCGACCGGGCGTACGGGCTCGACCCCGACGACGCCGAGGTGAAGGCCATGCGCGAGGCGGTCCGCACCCACCGGTGAGCGTGCCTACGGGCGTGTCCCTTCCCCACCGCCCGGCCACCCGCCCCCACGACGAGCCGGGGTAGCCCTCCCCCATGCGCCGCCTCCTGCCGCTGACCCTGCTCCTCGCCTGCGCCGCGCCCTCTCTCGAGCGCGTGCAGACCGCCACCTCCACCGCGCGCACCCCGGGCGAGGCCGGTCCGCTCGACGTGGGTCGGCTCCAGGTCCGCGCCGCGGTCCGGGTCACCGAGTCCGCCCTCGTCGAGGTGCACGCTCCCATCGCCGACGACGACCAGCTGGGGGCGGGCCCCTTCCCCCCGGTGCTGTTCGTGCACGGCGGTCTCGTGCCCCCCGCGCGCTACCGCTGGTGGGCCGAGCACGTCGCCTCTCGCGGCTACGTCGTCATCACCGCCACCCACCCCGGCGATCTGGCGATCTTCGCCCAGGGCACGTCCGCCGAGGCGCTCTGGCGCGTCCGCGAGCTGGCCGACGACCCCGACCATGCGCTGTACGGCGCACTCGATCCCGATGCCCCCGCCGCGATCGCCGGCCACAGCCTGGGGGGCGTCGTCGCCAGCCGCACCTTCATCGAGGCCCCCGCCGACTTCGCCACCGTCGGCATCATCGCCTCGTTCCCCGCGCCGTGGGACGATCTCGCGAGCCGGGCCGGGGATCCGGTGCTCTCGATCGTCGGCGAGAACGACGGCAGCGCCGACCTCACCCGGGTGGAAGACGCAATCCTGGCCCAGCCCGAGCCTCGCCTGTACGCGGTCGTCGACGGGCTGAACCACTACGACTGGGCCGACGGCGTCACCGAGGACGAGCTGGACAAGGACGGCCCCCGCGGTCGACCGGTCGAGGAGGCCCGCCGGGACGCGATGCGGGTGGTGGACACCTGGCTCGACGCCTGGCTCCTCGAGGATCAAGACGCCCAGGACGCCTGGTTTGACGCCGACTTTCCCGGCGTTCAGGAGACCCGGTGATCCTCCTGCTCCTGGCGCCTCTCGCACAGGCCGATCCGATCGCCCAGCGCAGCCCCGCGCCCGGGGACGTCGTGGTCGCGGTCGGCGCACCCGAGCAGGCGGTCGCGGTGCGCCTGCCCGCCGAAGACGACCAGCCCCGGGTGGTGCTGTCCCTCGGGACCCGCGTCCCGGCCGGCACGACCGAGCTGTCCGTGGGCATGCAGCACGGCGGAGGCCCGGGCTCTCGGGAGGACACCGGCTGGGCCTGGGCGGCGGGGGCGTCGGTCGGCGTGTTCTTCACCCGCGGTCCCTCCGCCGGACTCTCGCTGGCACCCTGGGCCCGGGTCGAGCGGCGGGGTCGGGTCCACGGCGGCGTGCAGGTCGCGAGCCCCATCGCCGCCGGCCTGCGTGGTGGCCTGCGCCTGCCCGTGCTCGGCGAGCTCTTCCTCGGCTCCCAGCGCGACGGCATCCACGTGCAGGCGGTGGGCGGAGCGGGCTGGGCCTTCTTGCCGAGCCCCCCCGCCGGCAGCCTCGTGCTCCAGGGCAGCGTGCAGGTGGGCGTCGACCTGCCCTGAGCGGCTGCAGCGCCGTCCGTGCGGGCTACGGGGGATGCTGCCCGGGAGGACCGTGGGGGATCTGCGCCAGGAGCTCATCCGCGAGACCGTGCGCTGGCTCGAGCACGACGAGCCGGACGCCGTGTCCCTGCGCGCGCTCGCCCGCCGCCTCGGGGTCAGCTCGGGCGCGCCCTACCACCACTTCCCCGACAAGCTGGCGTTGCTGGCTGCGATCGCCGAAGAGGGCTGGGCCCTGCTGGAGGCCTCCATGGCCGACGCCGATCGGCAGGACGACCCTCGCGAGTCGCTGCGCGAGCGCGCCCGGGCCTACGTGCGCTTCGCCCTGCACCACCCCGCCCACTACCGGGTGATGTTCCTGCCCGCGCTGGCCGACGCCGAGCGCTTTGCAGCCATGAAGGCGCGCAGTGCCGAGGCCTTCGTGAGCCTCGCCGCCCTGGTCGTGCAGGCCATCGGCACCCCCGAGGATCCCACCGTCGTGCCCACCCGGGTGATGGCCGTGTGGTCCACCGTGCACGGCTTCGTGATGCTGCACCACGCCGGCCACCTCGAGTTCAAGGCCGCCCTGCTGGGCATGGACTCGCTCATCGACGGCATGGCCGACGCCGCCGTGCGCGCCGCCCTCGACGGGGCCTGACCGCGCCCCATCGGATCATGGCTGCCCGCCGTCAAGCCCGGGCCGACAGAATCCGACCCCCGACTGAGCACGTCACTCGTTCGGGGTCCCCCATGCACCGTCTCGTCGCGCCCCTCGTCGTCATCGCCCTCACCGGCTGCGCCCAGCCGCCGACCTCCGAGACCGGTGAACCGGAGGTCCCGGTCGAGATCGCCAACCGGGCGCCCGTCGCCACCGTCGCGATCACCCCGGTAGCCCCCGACGCCACGACCGATCTCGTCGCCCGGGTGGATGCGTCCGACGCCGATGGAGACGCGCTCACCTTCAGCTGGGCCTGGCTGCGCAACGGCCAGAAGTCCGGGATCACCGGCCCCACCGTGCCCGCCGCCGAGACCGCCAAGGGCGACGTCTGGGAGGTGCGGGTGTTCGCCGACGACGGCGAGCTCCAGAGCGCCATGGCCAGCGCTGTCGTCCGCGTCGAGAACACCGCACCGGAGGTGCACAGCGTGGTGCTGTCGCCGGCGGATCCGGGCACCCGCGCCGACATCGTGGCGCGGGTCCAGGGCGATGATGTCGACGGCGACGGGATCAGCTTCCAGTTCGCCTGGTCCATCGACGGCGAGCCGGTCGACGTCATCGGCGACACCCTGCCCGCCGAGCTCACCTCCCGTGACGACGTCATCTCGGTCGTGGTCGTCGCCCATGACGGCTTCGTCGACAGCGCGCCCGCCGCCGCCCAGGTGAAGGTCGGCAACACCGTGCCCGAGATCACCGCCGCTGCGGTCAGCCCCGCCGTGCCGACCGAGGCCAGCGAGCTGTCCTGCGCGCCGTCCGGGTGGTCGGACCTCGACGGGGATCCCCAGGCCGTGCGGGTGCAGTGGTACGTCAGCGGCGAGCTGCAGGTCGACGTCGGCGCCACCTTGACCGGCGACGCGTTCAGCCGGGGCGACACCGTGTCCTGCGTCGCCACCCCGTTCGACGGCCGCGGCGACGGCGCACCGGTCGCGTCCGCTGTCGCAACGGTCGCCAACACCGCCCCCAGCCTGGCCGCAGCGGGGATCGACACCCTCACCCCGGTCGAGGGCGACACCCTGACCGCCACCCACGGCGCGGCGGTGGACGTCGACGGGGACCCGATCGCCTACACGTACGACTGGTTCGTCAACGGCGTGGTCGTGGCGACGACCCCCACCCTCGGCAGCGAGAGCTTCCGCAAGGGGGACCGGGTCGAGGTCGAGGTGACGCCGTGGGACGACGCCGACCCCGGCGAGCCCGTCCGCAGCGACACCGTCTTCGTGCTCAACACCGCCCCGGTGGTCGACCACGTCAGCACCGTGCCCGGCGCCACGCTGTTCACCGACGACGTCATCGCGGCCAGCTACGACGCCCACGACGTCGACGGCGACGCGCTCGCGCCGACCTACACCTGGTCCGTCAACGGCGTGGAGCTCGCCGGCGGGGAGGTACTCGCCGGAGAGCTGGCGTTCGAGCGGGGGGACAGCGTGTCCGTCAGCGTGTCCGTCTCCGACGGCGAGCTCGACAGCCCGGCGGTCAGCAGCCCGACCCTGGTCGTGCAGAACTCCGCCCCGTCCGTCGGCGCCGCCACGGTCAGCCCCGCTCCCCTGGTGGAGGGCATCTCCGCCACCTGCGTCGGCAGCGGGTGGGCCGACGCCGACGGTGACGCCGAGGACTACGGGATCGCCTGGTCTGTCAACGGCGTGCTCGTCGGCACCGGCCCCGTGCTCGACTCGGACGCGTTCGAGAAGGGCGACGTCGTGTCCTGCACCCTCACCCCCGTCGATGGGTTCGGCGGCGTCGGCGCTGCGGTCGAGTCGACCGACGTGGTCGTCCGCAACGCGCCCCCCGAGATCACCGAAGCCAGCCTCTCCAGCGAGTCGCCCGTCACCGACACCGTCCTGGTGGCCACCGCCGCCGCGATCGACCCGGACGGCGACCCCGTCAGCTTCACCTACAGCTGGTCGGTCGACGGCGTGACCGTGTTCGAGGAGACCACCTCCAGCACGACCTCGTCCCTCGACGGTGAGACCTGGTTCGACAAGGGACAGCAGGTCCGGCTGCTGATCACGCCCCACGACCCCACGGACGACGGCGCCGACTACGAGACCGCCAGCGTCACCGTGCGCAACAGTCCCCCCATGATCTCGGCCCTGGCCGTCTCGCCGGGGGTGCTCACCACCACGACCGACGCCGCCGCCAGCTGGGCGGTCAGCGATGCCGACGGGGACAGCTTCACCGAGACCCTCGCCTGGACCGTCAACGGCGCTTCCGCCGGGGCCGGCACCGGGCTCGGCGCGAGCAGCTTCGCCAAGGGCGACCAGGTCACCTTCCTGCTCACCGTCGACGACGGCACCGACAGCAGCAGCCTCCTCGCCGATCCGGTCACCGTGTCGAACTCCGCGCCCAGCGCGCCGGGCATCGAGCTGGACGCCGGTGCGGGCTCCCCCGACGACGACCTCATCTGCGACGTCGTCGCGCCCTCGGTCGACGCGGACGGTGACCCGGTCACCTACACCGTCGAGTGGGAGGTGGACGGCAGCGCCTTCACCGGCACGACCGCCACCACGACCGTCGCCGGCGACACCATCCCGTCGACCGAGACCTCCAACGGCCAGACCTGGGCCTGCGTGATCACCCCCCACGACAGCACCGACGACGGCATGTCCACGCGCTCGGCCGACGTGAAGCTGGGCACAGATGTGACGTTCCAGGCCGGCTATTACTGGGTCCGCGCCAGCTACCCGGCACCCGCGTCGGACCACGCCAGCGTCTGTGCCGCCAAGGGCCTCGTCGCCACCGCGTACTCGGTCACCCTGACCTGGGACGCGTCGCTGATGGACGCCATCACCGGCGACTACGCCTACGTCTCCCTCGGTGACGCCAACGACTCCGCCACCTCGATGTGGTGCTACGACGCGGGCACCATGCCTGCGTACGCGACCGCCGGCGAGTGCGAGACCCACAACTTCGGCAGCACCTACGACAACTACGGTACCTGGGGCTCCTTCACCGGCCAGCGTCCCGTCTTCACCTGCACGGAGTAGGTCCGCGCCGCTCCCCCCACCGTCGGCCGTCCCACCAGGGGCGGTCGATGCGTACTGGCCGATGTGACAAACATCGTCCAAGATGGGGCTCTGCTCCTGGGAGGAGACTGCATGGATGCCGCTCGCTCGCCTGGCCTGGTGCTGGCCCTGGCCCTGCTGCTGACCGCCTGCCCGGGCCCGCCCGACGACACCGGCAGCGACCTGGACCCGAACACCGTGCCACTCGCCGGCATGTGCGACCTGTCCGTGGACTACGGCGGCTTCGTCGTGCAGTCCGCTGGGGACCGCACCGGCGTGGAGGGCAAGGTCGCCGACGGGGTCGTGCCCCAGCTGGTGCTCGAGGAGATCGGCAACGAGGGCGACTGCCGCCTGCTGCGGCGCAACAACCCGTTCTGCGACCCGACGTGCGATCGCGGGCAGGTCTGCGACTTCGACGGCACCTGCCTGCCCTACCCGAGCAACCAGGACATGGGGATCGTCACCATCGCCGGCCTGTCGACCGCGGTGGAGATGGAGCCGGTCTTCCCCGGAAATACGTACTTCGACACGGCACTCTCGGACCCGCCCTTCGAGCCGGGAGCCCTCGTCACCCTGACCGTGCCCGGACCCGGCAGCGAGCCCATCGTGCTGCACGGCGTCGGCGTCGAGATCCTCTCCGGCCTGGACCCGGAGTGGAAGATCAACGAGGGCCAGGAC
>MDTC01025964.1_pt1 | contig 13624 bp, 17 predicted proteins | sample 811181 | NCBI WGS metagenome assembly MDTC01 (sample SAMN05326644, study PRJNA326480) | marine metagenome | isolation source: seawater | place: Pacific Ocean: North | collected 2011
CGTAAGGTCGCTTACCTCCCGGAGCAGGGTGGAGCAATCGAGGTGTGGGGAGATGGCTTACAGACTCGTTCCTTCCTGTTCGTTGATGAATGCATTGAAGCAACTCGACGTTTGATGGATAGTGATTTTGTTGAACCTATCAATATTGGTTCTGAAGAGATGGTTACTATCAACGAACTTGTAGATACTGCTGCTAGAGTTGCTGGTAAAAAAGTCCAGACAATTCATATTGATGGTCCTCTTGGAGTCAGAGGACGTAATTCTAACAATGATCTTATTCGTGAGAAACTTGGGTGGGACTATGAACAAACTTTAGAAGAAGGTATTCGTAAGACTTATAATTGGATCGAGGAGCAAATTAATAAATGATTGGATTTAATTTTTTAGGAAGAATGGGACAACTGGGAAACCAGATGTTTCAGTACGCATCTCTTAGGGGAATTGCAAAGAATAATGGATATAATTTTTGCATTCCTAATCATCAAAATGTCGTTGAGGACATTCTTGGAAACAGGTTACATATTGAAATATTTAAACCATTTGTTCTTGAAAATGTTATTGATTTGAATCTCCAAGAGATTGATCCTGATAGACCATTAGTTCAAGAATCTGGATTTAATTTCAATGAAAATATATTTAATGGATGTCCAGACTGGGTAAATCTTGTTGGATATTTTCAAACAGAGAAATACTTTAAAAACATTGAGTCTGAGATTAGAGATGACTTTGCTTTCAAGGATGAGATACTCCGTCCATGCAAAGAGATGATCTCTCAAGTTTCAGATCCAGTTTCTCTTCATATAAGAAGAGGTGACTTTCTGAGAAATGCTGAAAATCACCATAATCTTGATCTTGATTATTATGAAAATGCTTTGTCAAATTTTAATCCAGAAAGACCAATAGTTATATTCTCTGATGATCCAAATTGGTGCAAGACACAAAAACTATTTTCTGATGATAGATTTTTAGTTTCTGAAAGTAAGAACAGTTATGTTGATCTATGTTTGATGTCTTTATGCAAGGATCATATTATTGCAAATAGTACATTCAGTTGGTGGGGTGCTTGGTTATCTGACCCCAATAACGTAGTTGCTCCAAGTAAATGGTTTGGTCCCAATAATGCACATCTGGATACTAGTGATATAATGCCTGAGGATTGGGAGGTTATTTGATGAAGGTTGCTATTTGTTTTATCGGAACGGGAAAATACCTAAACTTTCTTCCCAAGTATTATCAACACATTCAAGAATATTTTTTACCAAATTCAGAAAAAACATTTTTAGTTTTTACTGATGGAGAACTTAATGGTCTTCCCAGTAATGTGATTCCATATTATCAAGAACATCTTTCATGGCCATTTATTACTCTTAATAGATTTGAATTTATTAAGAGAGCAGAAAACGAAATTAAGAAAAATGATTGGTTTATCTTTATTGATGCTGATGCTCTAGTTGTTGATGATATTAAAGAAGAGGAGTTCTTTGATGAAAGTAAACCTTTCTTTGGCGTTCATCACCCTTGCCACTTTCTAAAGATGAACCCCCATACTCAGTTTCCTGGTGCATTGGAAACCAATCCAGAATCTAATGCATATGTAAAAGAGTTTAAAGACTTCCCAGTATATTTTCAAGGTTGTCTATGGGGTGGTAAAGTTCCTGAAGTTATTGATATGGTTAAGGAACTTGATAGAAGAACGAAAGAAGATCTATCAAAAGATATTGTTGCTGTCTGGCATGATGAAAGTCATTTGAATAAGTTTTATATTGATAACTTTGAGTCAGTCAATATTCTTGGTCCTGAGTTTGCATATCCCGAAGTATTTTCTGGATACTGTGAGTTTGAACCAAGGATAATACATCTGGCAAAGGACAATTCAAAATATCAAACATGAAGAAGTTAGATAGTGGATTATCGGGTTGTAAAATAGAGTTGGTTAATAACCAACTGATTAGAAAATACTCATCCTCTACTCAGTACAATTCCAGACTCTCAAAACAAATAGACAAACAGGTTTTATTTTCAAACTTTATTCTGAAAAATATTGATACTCCAAAGGTATTCAATATAAAGAGAGAAAAAATATATTCATTTGATATGGAATATATTCCGGGACTTTCTTTTAGTGAATATTTTTCTACTTCAAGCACATCTGACATTAATTTTGTAATTGAAACTTTGTTTTCTTATTTTGATTTTCTCTTATTAAATTCTAGAAATTATCAAATTAATTCACAGATTACTAAGAAATTAAATGACATAGAATTAAAGACTAGATATGGAGACTATGTTTTATTTCTGAAAGACTATCTTTACGATCACAAAATCACCGCACCAAAAACATTTTGTCATGGTGATTTAACTTTCACTAATATACTATTTCATAGTAATAGGTTGTTCTTTATTGATTTTTTAGATTCTTATGTAGATAGTTTTATTTGTGATCTTGTAAAATTAAAACAAGATCTATATTACTTTTGGAGTCTAAAAGTTCAGAGGAATGATTCTTTAAGAATTAGACAAATATACAGATTTATTTGGAGCAATCTCTATAATAAATACTCCTCTTATATTGATAGTGAATGTTTTCATATTCTTGATACATTAAACTCATTAAGAATAGAACCATACTTGACTAATCAATATCAAAGAGATATATTATATAAAATGATAGAAAATTCTAGAATGTATGAAAAATTTAATTGTGCCCATGGGAGGAAGGTCATCTAGATTTCCTGGAATGAGACCTAAATGGATGTTAACTCATCCAATGACAAATAGATTTATGGTTACAGAATCCATCTTGGGTATCAATTTGGATTTTTTTGATCGTATATACTTTATTTTTTTGCAGGAGCATGAAGACAAGTATAAATTCCATATGGGGTTTGCTGATGAATTAGAAGAATGTGGACTTGGAGGTAAGTCTGAGATTATATTCCTAGAAGAACAAACCTCTTCTCAATCAGAAACAGTTTATAATGCGATAAAGAAAAACAATATTGACGGGTTTATCTTTATTAAAGATTCTGATGGATACTATGAGTGCAATGTTGATTGTGCAGATAATCAAATTGCATTCTTCGATCTTAACGATATGGACAATATCAATGCGAGAACTAAGAGTTATATTGAACTTGATGTTAATTGCATTGTCACTAATATTGTTGAGAAACAAGTAATCAGTTCTACTTTCTCTGTAGGCGGATATGGATTTGCAAGTGCATCTAAGTTCTGTGAGACTTTTGAGAGTATTAAAAATCTAGATGGTGAGTGTTATGTGAGTAATGTCATATTTGAAATGATACTTTCTGGTTCTAAGTTTGAAGGACTTCCAACAAGAAACTTTAAGGACTGGGGAACTATTGATGCTTGGAATGCATACAAGAGTCAGTATAAATGTTTATTTGTAGATATTGATGGGACGTTAGTAACTAATTCGTCCGTACATTTTCCACCCTACGTTGGTACAGGAACTCCTTTATTTGACAATATCGACTATCTAAATTCTCTGCATAGATCAGGGAAGGTAAAGATTGTTCTTACTACAAGTAGACCAAAGCATTTGAGAGATTTGACGATTCAAGAGTTAGATAGATTGGGAATTATGTATGATGAGTTGATTATCGGGTTGCCTCATTGCAAGAGAATTATTATTAACGACTTTGCAAAGAGCAATCCGTATCCCTCATGCGAGGCAATCAATATGCCAAGAAACACTGATGAACTAAGAGATTTGTTACGATGAAAATACTTTTAACTGGTGCTGCTGGTGGAATTGGATCCACTTTAGGATATTATCTTTACAAGAGTGGACATACTCTTACTCTTTTAGATAATTTTAGAAATGGTTATGATCGAAACTTAACTATTAATGGAGAGAAATTTGGTAAATTAATTCCTTTGAGTGTTGATAATATAGAATTGCAAGATATTGTTGAAGAGAATGATTTTGATTGTATCATTCATTTAGCTGCTATCACTGCTTTGCCTGATTGTGAAATTAATTCATATGATACCATTAAGATGAACGTTAATGGTACATTGAATATCTTAAATTGCGCGAGGAAGTGGAATGTTCCCCATGTTATTTTTGCCAGCACCAGTGCTGTTTATGAGAATAATAAAGAGTCTATTTTTAGTGAGAACTTAGAAATAAATCCTAGACTTTTGTACTCCTTATCTAAAAAAATGGGAGAGGAAATATGTGAATCATATCGCACTAACTACGATATGAAGATTACCACTCTTAGATTTTTCAATGTTTTTGGTCCAAGGCAGGACATTCATAGAAAAAATCCACCACTCCTTAATTATTTGGTTAGAGAAGTTAAGGGAGGAAACGCTCCAGTGCTTCATTCTGATGGAAAGCAACAAAGAGATTATATTCATGTAGATGATGTTGTACGTTTGGTTGACATCTGCCTTGATAAGAAACCAAACGATACCTTCAATGTATGCACTGGAACTCTTATTTCTGTGAATCAAATTGTTGAGTATGTTTGTGACGTATTCAATTCTGATATCAAACCCATATATAGAGATGCATCTAAATTGTGGGACACATACCCAGAATTATTTGAAGGACCATACCCCTTAGATAAAGAAATTGTTGCAAAGGAAACGAATAAGTATTCTAGAGGAACTTATGAAAAGGCATATCGTCTTCTTGGATGGGAACCAAACACTGATTTGGAATCACTTTTTAAGAAAGTAATACGTGAGATTGAATTATGAAAATTGCACTATGTTTCTCTGGTCAACCCAGATTTGTACAAGAATGTTCTGAGTATATCAAACAGAATGTAATAAGAGATTATGATGTAGATGTCTTTGCACATTTGTGGTTCGATGAAGATCTTCAAAACAATCCATATAAGTATGGTGGAAACGGTGATTGGGTGAATCAGAGAATATCTGATAGTGCTGTTGACGTTTTTAAGTCAATTTACAATCCAGTGACTATCTCTGTTGAGAAGAGCAAAAAATTTATAGATTCTAAATTGCATTTTGAAACTTCTCTTAATAGGTATTGGCCTGGATCGATTGACAATCCATTAGACCCTGACTACAGAAATAGAACTATTAATAATTGCCTTTCATACTTCTATAGTTTGAATGAAGTTAATAAACTTAAAAAACTTTATGAGTATGAAAATGATTTCAAGTATGATTGGGTGATTCGTTGTAGAACTGATTCAATAGTTCACACTAAAATGCAATATAATATTTACAATCCAGAGGTTATTAATTATACTGGTATTATGAATCAACCTGATGGTATGATTAATGATTGGTTTAACTTTGGTGGATCTGATGTTATGGATGCCTTTATGAGTGTCTTCCCAGTTTCTCAACTTATACTTGAAAAGTGTATGAGGGAAAACCAAAAAGCTTGGTGTCATGAACTCCTACATAGAAAGATGGTTGATTGTTTTGAAATAGATATTCAAGCACACCCAATTATGATTACTTTGCCTAGATTCTGATGTTCAATAGAGTTTTAAATCGAGAGGACTTGAGTGTCTTTAATGAAGAAATTAGAGAGAAAGATTATTCAAGAAAGTTTCCTCATATAGACTTGTGGGGAAAGGATGATGCAATTTTAAAATGGGTTTCTGTTATTCAAGAAGTTCGATCTCTTGGTGAGTCTCCCTTAAAAATTGTTGACCTTGGATCTGGAAGTGGATGCACTCCTCATATTATTGCAAGTATGGGGCATGATGTTACTGCAATTGATATTGCTAATATCGATCATTTCTGTACCAATAGTCTTGTCAAGATGGTTCTCAATGATGTTCTGATTGAAATCAAAGAGATGGAAGATGAGTCTGTTGATATCTTTACTGATGTTTGTGCGGTTACTCACTTTAATGATAGGTATAGTGATAAAGTTGCCAATCTTGGGTGGAAAGAAGTAGCAGATCAGGTCTATAGAGTTCTTAATCCTGGTGGTAAGTTTATTGTCTCTAGTGATGTTAATATTTTAAATCCTTTTGGTGAGTTTATAAAACCAGAAATTCTAATTGATATTGTTGAGAGTTCTGGTTTGAAATTGAAAGGAACATATGATAGGAGTGGAGAAAATACAGATTTTCATATTCCATATAATGGTGCGAATCTTCAAGTTGTTTGTTTAGTGTTTGAGAAGTAATATGAAAATCGCATTGTGTTTCTCTGGTCAACCAAGATTCATTGATAAAATGAATTTTGATAATCTTACTCAAGACCATGAAGTTGATGTATATGCCCACTTCTGGTGGGATGAAAGTTATAGGGGAGAGATATATGCATGGAATAGTTCTTTGGTATATCCAGAGGACTATGATCCTATTAAAGAATTTAAAGATCGGATGAATCCAAAAAAGATTGTTTCCGAAAAATATATGGACTTTGACTTATCTAAGTTTAAAATGGTAAGTCAGATGGAATTTTCTCTTGAAGAAGATATCGTTGAGCAATCCATCTATCGTCAGAAGTCTCAATGGACATCCGTCAAAAAATCAATCGATTTGGTTGAGGGTGATTATGATTTGGTCATCAGAATGAGAACTGATCTTGAGTTTCGTGATAGAGTTCCTCTTGAACTTTGTACTCAGAATGGTATCTATGTTATGGATGGTTCTTTGCAAGCAGGTAGAGGTAGGGAATATTGCGACTGGTTTTATTTTGGACCGAAGGAGATGATGAAAAAATTTGATATCTTGCAAGTGTATGATGACTTTTATAAAGATGGTATCCGACACATGCATGAATTAGTTCACTATGCATTTGCGTATTTACAAATACCTCATGCTGTAGTAGACTTAAAATCCTGGATGATAGATAGGAGTAAGATGGAGAAATCATGACCTTTACATATGACATTTGTGTTGCCAGGTATAGTGAGGATTTGGAGTGGTTAGAGAAGTACAAGAAAGATTCGGTGATTTATAATAAGACAACTGAACTAAATGAAGGAGACTTCAAAGAAGTTGTTTCTATGGAACCTATAGGATTGGAGACGTACTCTTTTTTCTGTTACATTGTAGATCATTACGACAATCTTCCTGATGTTGTTGCTTTTATACAGGGAAGAGTTGACGATCATCTTGGTGATATTAAAAATACACATAGCAAGGATGATAAGAAAAATCCAATCGTATTCTTGGATTATATTCTAAATGAAGCAAATGATAGGGGAGTATCAGCACCTTTGGATGAGAATGTATATGATCATATGAACTGGAGATTGGCAACCCCAGATGAGAGATATAAGGTTTGTGAGTATGCTCACATGACCGACTGGTGGAATAAATATATCGATCTTCCTTGGCCTGGACCATCTAGGTGTGCTTGGTCTCATAACTTTGCTGTAAGGAAGGATAAAATATTACAGCATAGTAAAGAGAAGTATATTCATATTAAAAATGATCCAGAGTTTCAACATCCCTATGTTGAGGTCTCTCATTTTTGGGAGAGAATGCTTTATCCGTTCTTTGCAAATGATTGGAATTAAAAATGACTTTTACAGAAACAGTTAGAAATAAATTAGTTGAGTTTAGTAGAAATGGACTAACCGACAAAGCTGCTGGTCACTCTTATGATCTGGTCTATCCAGATCTTTTGGCAAGATACGAAAATGTAGAAAACTTCACCATGTTGGAAGTTGGTACATGGAGAGGACATAGTATGGTTATCTGGTCTCAACTTTTTCCAGATGGAAAAATCTATGGTAGTGATATTGATTACTCTCCTCTGGAGATTAACTCAGACAATTATGAGAACATGATTCTCATTCCAGAGGGAAGTCAAGATGATCCAAATACATTTAAGGATCTTCCTAAGTTTGATTTTATTATCGATGATGCTTCTCATCAAAAGCATCTGACCATGAAAACATTTGAAATTTTAAAATCATATTTGAAAGATGGAGGAACCTATCTGATTGAAGATGTAAATGATTGGTCGGAACCGGGTTCTTATCCTGAAGAGTTTTTATCTAATTTTGTCAGACTTGATTTGAGAGCAAATAAAGGTAGACAAGATGATGTTGTTCTAGTTCACGTAAAGGAGTAAAATGAAATCATTAGTAACTGGTGGCGCTGGATTTATTGGATCCAACCTTGTAGATCAACTTCTTGAGATTGGTCATGAAGTTGTAGTTATTGACAATGAATATTCAGATGTTCATGAGCAATTCTATTGGAATGATAAAGCATCTAATTATTGTATGGATATTCGTGACTATGAGAACACACGTCCTCTGTATGAAGGAGTTGACTATGTGTTTCATATTGCGGCAGAGGCACGTATTCAACCTGCAATTCAGAATCCAATAGAAGCAGTAAGTATCAACTCTGTTGGAACAGTAACGGTTCTACAGTGTGCAAGAGAAGCAGGTGTACGAAGAGTGATGTATTCATCTACTTCATCTGCTTATGGAATGAATCCATATCCAAATGTAGAAACTCAACCAGATGACTGCTTAAATCCATATTCAGTTTCCAAAGTCAATGGTGAGAAACTGTGTAAGATGTATACAGATCTGTTTGATCTTCCTACAGTCATCTTTAGGTACTTTAATGTATATGGGGAACGTCAACCTCTCAAAGGACAGTATGCACCTGTCATTGGCATTTTCTTAAGACAACGTGATGCAGGAGAACCTCTGACTATTGTAGGTGATGGTGAGCAGCGTAGAGACTTCACTCATGTTAGTGATGTTGTAAATGCTAACATCATGGCTGCTATTAGTAATCCGGAAGAAGATTCTTTTGGAGAGGTCTATAATGTAGGTAATGGAGTTAACTATTCTGTTAATGAAGTTGCTGCAATGATCTCTGATAACACTGTAAATATTCCTCCGAGAATTGGTGAATCTAGAATTACTCTTGCTAATAATAGTAAACTGAATACTACTTTTGGATGGTCTCCAAAGGTTAAACTTGAAGAATGGGTCAAAGAAAATCTATGAGTAAAACTTTTACCGCATATCATCAGTGCTACAAAAATAGAAAAGCAACTGAATTTGCTATCGCAGAATTTAGAAAGTATAATCCAGATGTTCCATACTATTTGATATCTGATGCTGGATCAGATTTTTCTGATATTGCAGAAAAATATAATTGTCATTATGTTTATGATGAAATCAATACTGGAATGAACTATCTTACATCAGATCTTGCTAAAGTTCTATATGAAAGGTTGGTTGACTGTTTTAACGTCTTCGATACTCAGTATGTTATCTTGATGGAAGATGATGTTCTGTGTAGAGGGAAGGTTGAAATTGAAGAAGATTGTAACCTTGCAATGTCTTATGTTCCAGGAAATAAAGTTTGGTTATATGATAAGATTGTAGAGAAGTATAATCCAACTCCAAATGTGGATTGGTATGGTGCTACTGGAGGATCTATCTTGAATAGAAATTTATTTACTCTTGATGAAAATGTCAAGAAAGTAAATCAGTTTATTGAAGAAGATCATGATCCTGTCATGGGATCTATGGATCAATTTATTACAACTCTTTATTTGCTTTGTGGATATGATTGCACTGTAAATAAACTACTAGGAGAAACGCATAGGACACCAAACTGGCAACAGAGTGACCTTCCACTTATTCACTGTTATAAGGATATGTACTAATGAAAATTGTTATCTGGGGATATCCCCTGTACTCACATACGCATTCATATATTCATGCGGCTTTCTATAAAGCATTTACTCATCTTGGTTATGAAACATACTGGTTTCATGATGGGGACTATCCAGATAATTTTGATTGGAACGATTGTGTTTTCTGGACAGAGGGATTTGCTGATAAGAACATTCCACTAAACAAGACTAGCACTTATTTTGTTCATGTCTGCCCAGATCCATCAAGATATATCAATGCTGGAGTAAAGAAGTTCATTGATGTTAGATATAATCATCTGTGGCATAAAGACCATGTTTATGATTACTCTTTGAATAAAGATAAAGTAACTAAAGTTGGTCCATGTTGCTATCTTCAAGAGAAGAAAAATCGTAGAGTTCAAGTCCTCAATGACTATAATCAGTATTGGATTCAGGATTATGATAAATTCTATGTGACCTGGGCGACTAATTTCCTCCCAGAAGAATTCAATTTTGATGATATTGAATATCCAAGAGAGAACAAGATTTATTTTAGTGGAAATATTTCTGCACATGGTAGGTGCGAAAATTTTAGTACATTTAAACCTTTCATTGACGAATGTCATAAGAATGGTGTAGAATTCATACATAATGACCCATTCTCAAATCCTTTGAGTGAAGAAGAAGTAATCTCAAGAACTAAGAAATCTATTCTTGGTGTTGATATTCGTGGACCAGAGCATATTAAAAACGGATATGTTCCTTGTAGAGTCTTCAAGTCTATTAGTTGGGGACACTTAGGAACAACAAATTCTCCTGAAGTCTACAAAGAACTGGAAGGTCATTGCATATATTCTTCTGATACTAGTTCGATGTTCCATGATGCTATGAATAAGCGTTTGGACTATGACTACATAAGAAAGTCTATGCTGTATGTGCAAGAGAATCACACTTATGTGAATCGAATTAAATCTATTATGAGCGTTTTATGAAGGAAGTTACAATCGTATCTTCCCTCTTTAATATTGAAAGAGAGGGAATGGATGGTAGATCTTGGGATGAATATTTGAAATGGTTTGAGTTAACTCTCAAACTGAGGTGCCCAATGGTGCTATTTGTCACTGAAGACCTTGTTTCTTTTATTGAGGAAAGAAGAAGCGATATTCCCACAGAGATTATTGTACAGAAAACAGAAGAAATTCCATATTACTATCTCAAAGAAAAGTTAGATTCGATTATTGAATCGGATGAGTATAGGAAAAAAATATCTGATCCAGAAAGAATTGAGTGTAAACACTCAATGTATTCTATTATCCAGTATTCTAAGTTTGAGTGGTTGAAAACTGCCATTGAAGAAAATCCTTTCAACAGTGATTTCTTCTTTTGGTTGGATGCTGGTGGATCTAGATTCTTTGAAGATTGTGATTTAAATCAAGATTATCCCAGTCCAAATGCAGTTGAAGCATTGAAAGGAATGGGAGAAAAGTTCCTACTTCAAATGAACATGGAATTCTACAAGGATCTTGCAAATGCTTCTAGTATTCCAGAATCTTATTTGTTAGATAATAGATCTTATGTTTTGGGATCTATGTTTGGGGGAGCACCTAATTCAATTCTCAAAGTTGGTAATGATGTTAATTATATTTTCTTGAATAAGATGGTGGCAAATGGGTTTGTAAATAACGAACAAATTGCACTCGGATTCTTAGTCAAGAACAGTCCTGATGACTATGAAGTATATCAGAGATATGACGGAAAGCATATGTCTTTGTTCACGGAGTTAGGTAAAAGATGAAGATTGCAATAATCGGTCCTGGTATTATGCCCATTCCTCCTACAGGATGGGGAGCAGTTGAAATTTTGGTATGGGAACAAAAACTAGCACTGGAAGAACTGGGACATGAAGCATTAATTATTAATACACAAAGTCCTGTTGAAATTCTTCAGCAGATCAATGGATTCCGACCTGACTTTGTTCATGTTCAGTATGATGACTTTGTGGAGATTGTTCCATATATTCAATATCCATGTGCAATCACAAGTCACTTTGGATATCTTGAACAACCAAATAGGTGGGACTATTATGGTCCTAGAGTGGCAAAGAAATTTGCAGATATAAAACCAAATGTGTTCTGCCTGTCAGAAGGCATTAAAAACACCTACAAGAGTGTTATGGGATTTTCTGACGATAATCTCTTTGTCACTCCAAACGGAGTAAATCTTAATGCATTTAGGACAACTTCAGATCCGGAGTTTCCTAATCGTAGCATCTATCTTGCTAAGATTGACTATCGCAAACGACAACACATGTTCCAGTCTATCAATAGTCTTTGGTATGCTGGCAACAATGCAGATAATAGATTTGATACTGAAAAGAATTATCTTGGTGAATGGTCAAAGGATGTTCTTCACGATCATTTGACCGAGTATGGCAATCTTGTTCTTTTGTCTGATGGAGAAGCACATCCTCTTGTTTGTATGGAAGCACTTGCCGCTGGTCTAGGTGTTGTTGTAACAGAGTGGGGCAAGGCTAATCTGGATGAAACAAAGGAGTTCATCACGATCATTCCAGAGAGTAAAGTTTCTGATATTGAATATGTGGAACAAAAGATTATTCGGAATAGAGAGTATTCTTTGCAAAATAGAAAAGAAATAGTAGAATATGCAAAACAACTTGAATGGAAGCAAGTTATAAAAACCTATTACATCCCAAGTATTGAATCTATTATCAATGGATAAAAATAAAGCATCTTATAAACTAAAGGACATGGGTCCTATCTATTACTTAAATCTTGATGGGCAACCTGAAAGAAGGGAGTATATGGAAACTCAGTTTAAATACTGGGAGATTGAAAACTATACTCGTATCTCTGCTTATGATGGTAGAGAAGATGATCTTAGTGATATTATCAAAGGAAAGTATCCTGATGGTATGTCTTCAGGTGAAATTGGTTGTGTTACCTCTCATCTGAAAGCAATTAAACATTGGTATGAAACTTCTGACAGTCCTTATGCAATCATTATGGAAGATGATTGTAGTCTTGAAACAGTTCAGTATTGGAACTTTACTTGGAAGGATTTCGTAGCACAACTTCCTTATGACTGGGATGTTGTGCAAATTGCGATTATTTCTACAGGAGATATTCAAGTCAAACTACACAAAAGATTTGTCAATGAGTTCTCTACTGCTTGTTATATTATTAACCGGCATCATGCAGAGAAACTTATGAAATATCATATTAAAGGAGATGAAAAGTATCGCTTAGATAATGGGGTAAAACCAAGACCAGTTGCAGATGATCTTATTTACAACTCTGGGAATACATTTTCTATTCCCCTTCTGCTTTATAGAGTAGAACTTGGATCTTCCATTCATCCTGATCACATTGATGCTTTCCACAAAGGAAACTATTCGGCACAATTAAATTATTGGCAGCAGAATGGTATGCATATTGACATCCGGGACTATATGAATTATGATCCTTACCATGGGCGTGTCGCCCAACCTACGGGAAACCAGACAACTTGACAAAATCCTGAAGATCATTTAGGATAAATAAAGTGTCACATGTGACAGTTGTGACATTCCTTAACACATACTTACGAGGTAAAAAAAATGTTTAAATCCGCAATCGCACTTGCTGCCGCTGCTCCTTTGATGGCAGCACCTGCCCTTGCAGGTCCCTACGTTAACGTGGAAACCAATGCTGGATGGGCAGGGGATGACTACGTTGGCGCAACTACCGATATCCACGTTGGATATGGTGGTGCCCTTGGTGAAGATGCATCCTGGTATATCCAGGGTGGCCCTGCCATCGTTGCAATCGATGGTGAAGAGAATGAGACCCGTTACTCTGGCAAGGTTGGTATTGCTGCTGATCTGACTGATCGTCTCGGTGTCTATGGTGAACTCTCCGCAGTTACTGCTACCGATTCTCTTGAAATGGATGATCTGGGTGTTGGTGGCAAACTGGGAGCAACTTTCTCCTTCTGATAGTTGTAATATCTGCTATAATATAGGGGTCTGCGGACC
>MDTC01195070.1_pt1 | contig 13624 bp, 10 predicted proteins | sample 811181 | NCBI WGS metagenome assembly MDTC01 (sample SAMN05326644, study PRJNA326480) | marine metagenome | isolation source: seawater | place: Pacific Ocean: North | collected 2011
ACTCTTTCCTGCAGATCCCGCATTTCTGACTCTATTCGTCTGATCTCCACTTTAAGTGACCGAGTCAGAACTCGCTCTTTCGCTGAGTTTTGGCGATTGGATTTTCGCGATAAGATATTCTTGCCCTCGGTCAACCTACTACTTTTTATGCTAATTTGGTTTTCGCGTAAGCGACTCTCATAGTCTTTAATTTCCCCATCAAATAAGAGAACCTTGTGGTCCTCTATTAAATAAAACTTGTCCACGGTGTTTCGTAGTAAATGACGATCATGTGAAACGACTATTAAGGCACCTGAATAACTTTGTAAGGCATAAATCAAGGCGCGCCGCATCTCCAGATCTAGGTGATTTGTAGGCTCATCCAAAAGCAATAGATTGGGGCGAAGCCAAATTACCAATGCTAAAGCCAATCGTGATTTCTCTCCACCCGAAAAGCTTTCAACCGGATTTAACGCTCTCGCATTTGAAAAATCGAAGCTCCCAAGAAAATCCCTTAAATCCTGATCCGATGCCTCGGGTGAGGCTCTTTTCAAATGCTGTAAGGCGCTCACACTTAGCTCTAAAGTTTCTATTTGATGCTGAGAGAAATATCCTATTTGCAAGTGTTTTGTGACTGAACGCTTACCATTTTTTAGCTTGAGGGATCCAAGTAAACCGGTCAACAACGTCGATTTACCAGATCCGTTTGCTCCCAAAAACGCTATCCTTTCACTCGGTTGAATTCTAAAATTTAGTCCAGAGAAGACTACGTCAGTCCCATATCCGAGGCAAGCATTATTCAGACTAATCAAATGTGATGCGACCATTTGAGAATCGAAAAAAGTAAAGTGAAAAGGCGAATTAACATCTACAGCTGTTTCAGTTTTCATTCGTTTGAGCTCTTTCAATCGGCTTTGCGCCTGACGCGCCTTGCTCGCTTTGGAACCAAATCTATCAATGAATCTCTGTATCTCTCGACGCCGGCGCTCCTGTTTTTCATAAGTTTTCGCCTCATGTGACAATTGCTCACATCGCACTCTTTCAAAACTAGAATAACCTCCAACATACATTTGACACTGAAGTTCTTCTACCTGAATTATTGATTCCACAACGTTATCGAGGAATTCTCGATCATGGGAGATTACTATTACCACTCCCCGATAATCTTTCAACCACTGCTCAAGCCAAAGCACCGCGTTTAAGTCGAGGTGATTAGTAGGTTCATCCAACAAAAGCAACTCTGACGGACTCATTAACGCTTGAGCTAAATTTAGCCGTAATCGCCAACCACCAGAAAATTGGCTGCATGGTAGATTTATTTGAGATTGGTCAAAGCCTAGTCCATATAACATTAGCCGCGCACGATGATTGGCATCAAAACCGTTAATGTTTTCCAATTTATCAAATGCAACTGCCAACCTTTCATAGTCATTTCTAGCCTCTGCAGACTCTATTTCAGCCTCGATTTCACGTAAACTTTTATCTCCATCAACCACAAAATCTATGATTTCTTGGTCAGATGAAATAGTTTCTTGCGCTAAGTGTGCAATTCTCCAATGCGAGGGCATGGTAAGTGTACCGGCATCGATCGTGAGGCTACCCATGAGTATCTCGAATAAGCTAGATTTTCCGCATCCGTTTCGGCCTGTAGGGCCAATCTTTTGGCCTGCATGAACCGAAAAATTGGCATTTTTAAAAAGTAAGTTTTCTCCGCGACGCAGCTCAAAATTAGCAAGTCTGATCATAAGAGAATATCATTTTCAATCAAAACCCAAAAATCCGCCCGATTGGTGACGCCATAATTTCGCATAGACACGGTTGAGGGCGAGTAAATCTTTATGACATCCCTCTTCCACAATTTCACCTTGATCGAAAACTATTAAACGGTCCATCGCGGCAATAGTCGACAACCTGTGTGCAATGGCGATCACTGTCTTTCCTTGCATCAAGCGATCCAAACTAAGTTTTATAGCTGCCTCAACCTCAGAATCGAGTGCAGAGGTGGCTTCGTCGAGTACGAGGATCGGCGCATCCTTTAATAATACTCGAGCTATCGCTATCCGTTGCCGCTGTCCCCCAGACAGTGTGACACCACGTTCTCCTACGTGTGCATCATAACCTCGCCTTCCTGCAGTGTCTTGAAGGCCTAAAATAAAATCATGCGCTTCAGCCTTAATCGCAGCATCAATCATTTCTTCCTCTGACGCCTTCGGTCTAGAAAACAAAATATTTTCGCTCACAGATCGATGCAATAACGAAGTATCCTGTGAAACCAACGCGATTTTACCTCTCAAACTGTTTTGCTTAACCTCGGCAATGTTTTTACCATCAATCGTGATTTTGCCACTCTGAATGTCATAAAATCTCATTAATAAATTAACTAGGGTTGATTTTCCGGCGCCACTGCGTCCTACTACTCCTACCTTCTCCCCAGATTCAATCCTCAAGTCAAGACCTTGAAAAACTGAACCACCGTGCTCTTTAGCCCGATTGTTATAAGCAAAATGTACCTTTTTAAACTCAATGACACAGTCGCTTACCTCCAACTCTCGAGCATCAGGTTGGTCGAAGACCTCCTTTGGTACAGAAAAAGAATTAATACCATCTTGGACAACACCTAGGTTTTCAAAAAGGTTGGCAATTTCCCACATAATCCAATGTGACATGCCCGTTAGTCGGATTGCTAAACCAATAACAACCGCAATTGCACCCGGCGAAACTAAATCATCTAGCCAAAGCGTGATCCCAAGCGCGGATGTTGAGAAAATCAGTACCACATTGAGAGACCACATCGTTATATTCAACAAGGTCACCAGACGCATTTGCGGGTGCACGGTACCCAAGAACTCTCCCATCCCGCTTTTCACATACATTGATTCACGATTGTTATCAGAAAATACTTTAACCGTCAGAATGTTTGTATAACTGTCTACAATTCTGCCAGTCATTAACGAACGAGCATCAGCTTGTCGAGTCGAAATTTTTCTTAATCGTGGGACGAAGACTCGTTGAACAGAAATAAAAAGCATTAGCCAGACAAACAGTGGAATACACAACATTGGATCTGCGCTAGCAATCAAGAAAATGGTTGTTATTAGATACACCATAATGAACAGGAGTACGTCTAAAATTTTCATCACGACATCCCGAACAGCGAGCGCAGTCTGCATAACTTTGGTTGCAATGCGACCACTGAACTCATTTTGGAAGTAGGCATAACTCTGATTCAAAAGATATCGATGCATGAGCCATCGGACTCTCATAGGAAAGTTGCCCATCAATGTCTGATGAATAACTAGAGACCGGATCGACTCAAGCAAGGGTATGATCAGAAGAACAAACACAGTCATCATCAAGAGAAATGGCCACATTTGCTCTATGAAACTCTCTTGCTTTTGAAGTGCTAGCCAATCCACTATGGTTCCTAAGAAACCGAATAGCATCGCCTCAGAAATAGCCATTATAGCGGTCAAAGACGCCATAAAAATAAGCCAGGATTCGGAGCCGCGAGTATAAAACCTACAAAATGCGAAGAGAGTATCTGGAGGTTGATGCATTTCCGCTGGCGGAAAGGGGTCTAAGCGCCTCTCGAAAAAAGCAAACATTTTTTTTCCTTACGCCGCCCCCCAACAACCTCGAATATCAATATACTTTAAAAGCCCAATTTTTAAAAAAAGTGATACTGAGTAGGGAGATTTTATCTGTCTGTTAAAATTACATGCTAGAGTATATTATACGTAAAAAAATTAACCTAGACGCAACAATCGACAAAAAATGCTTGTTCGTAATAGCTTCAACGAATTAATTGATAAAGATCGAAGCCTTTACTTTTTTTGTCTGGTATCCATGCATACGGACGAGGATTTTTTTTACATCAACGCGCTCACACTGTTTAACGTGGTTACCAGTTTACACATAAAAATAGTAGATATCTTGGGTTAAAAATTTGGCAAATAATAAATATGATCTTATCGTATTTGGCGCTACAAGTTTTGTTGGCGTTATCCTGACCAAGCACCTTCTTTCTCAAACGAATTTAAGCGCAAATTTTAAGTGGGCACTAGCGGGAAGGTCTCAACACAAACTTGAACAACTTCAGTTGAGTCTTGGGACCGCAGCTAAAACTCTTCAACTCGTGATTGCTGATTCTGATGATATTGCATCACTCCGTAATCTTTGTAATTCAACACGGCTGATAGTAAGCACCGTCGGTCCATATGCGCTATATGGCGAGAATCTTGTAGCAATTTGCGCCGAAACAGGGACTGATTACTGCGACATCACCGGAGAGGTTCACTGGATTAGGCGAATGATTGATAAATATCAAGTTTTAGCCCAATCTAGTGGCGCAAGGATAGTGAATAGTTGCGGTTTTGACTCGATCCCATCTGATATTGGTAATTACTTTTTACAGGCAAGCGCGCAAGAAAAATTTAACTGCTATCTCCCCCTTGTTTCTATGAGGGTCGCCAAAATCACTGGTGGAGTATCTGGCGGTACTATAGCGAGTTTTATTAGCACGATAGAAGCACTGAAGGCTAGCCCTTCTCTACGCCGTGAAATCGCAAATCCTCGATACTTGTGCCCAGAAAATGGGCCTAAAAAAAACAGCGAACGAAATCCCAAAAAAAAACAACGCTTTGATACGAACTTTTACTCTTGGATAGCGCCATTCATCATGGAAAATATCAATAGTCGAATCGTAATGCGCTCCTATTACTTGGGCGGTATGGACTATGGTGACGATTTCACCTATGACGAGGCTATCCTCACAGGCAAGGGTATTTTGGGTCTGTTAAAATCTCTTAGTATATCTCTCATCCTGACTGTATTATTATGGTGTTTTTATTTTCGAATCACCCGAGCCATCTTAAATCTGTTTTTTTTACCTGCGCTCGGTGAAGGCCCCTCCGTTGAATCCCAACAAAGAGGTAGTTTTATAATCCAAATGCTCGGCAGAAATCATGAAAATCACCAACTTCGCGTTTGTATTAAAGGGGACAGTGATCCTGGATATGGAAGTACAGCAAAGATGCTCGGACAAAGTGCACTGTGTTTATTGGAGACTTCAAAAACTAAAGTCCCGGGGGGATTTTTGACGCCAGCGTCAGCGATGGGGAGCATGCTGTTATCTCGACTTCAAAGGAATGCGGGCTTGACTTTTGAAATAGATGAACACTAAACCAAAAGATCATATTCTTTATTTGCTGTATCTGAGTACCTCATTCAAATTAGATTAAAATAATCTTTTTAAACATCGTACACTGAAAGTTTTCTTTAAGTTACAATCATACTCTCAAGACAAATACCACATAGCATCCAAAATTTTCACATAGTGCAAAGAATATGGCTCAATACGTCTACACAATGAATCGGGTTGGAAAGATTGTTCCCCCAAAACGAGAGATTTTGAAAGACATCTCATTATCATTTTTTCCCGGGGCTAAAATTGGAGTTCTGGGATTAAATGGTGCTGGCAAGTCTACTCTCTTAAAAATAATGGCCGCTATTGACACAGATATTCAAGGTGAAGCACGTCCAATGCAAGGAATTAAGATTGGTTTTTTAGCACAAGAACCAGAGTTAGATTCCACCAAAACTGTTCGTGGAAACGTTGAGGATGGCGTTCGCGAGGCTGTAGATGCTCTTGCTGGCCTAGAACAGGTATACATCGATTATGGGGACGAAAATGCAGATTTCGAAGAATTAGCGAAAAAACAAGAAGAATTTGAATCAATCATAGAGGCCACAGACGCACATAATCTCGATAATATCTTAGACATTGCCGCGGATGCACTGCGGCTGCCGCCGTGGGAATCCAGCATAGAATCACTTTCAGGGGGAGAAAAAAGGCGCGTCGCCCTCTGTCGGCTACTACTATCTAAACCAGATATGTTGCTGCTAGACGAACCTACCAACCACTTAGATGCCGAATCGGTGTATTGGTTAGAAAAGTTCCTTGAAGAGTTTACCGGAACCGTAGTAGCTGTGACTCACGATCGCTATTTCTTGGATAATGTCGCCGGTTGGATACTCGAGCTGGATCGAGGTCACGGTATTCCGTATGAAGGAAACTACTCGACATGGCTGAGTGCAAAAGAAAAACGTCTGCAAACCGAATTTAAACAGGAGGCATCTCGCCAACGTGCGATAAAGCAAGAGTTGGAATGGGTACGACAAAATCCAAGAGGTCGGCAAGCAAAAAATAAAGCTCGACTAGCGCGCTTCGATGAACTCAATTCACAAGAGTTCCAGTCCAGAAATGAAACAAATGAAATTTATATAGCTCCGGGAGAACGGCTGGGCGATAAGGTAATTGAACTTGACAAAATATCCAAAGGGTTTGGTAGTGCGTTGCTAATTAAAGACCTTTCATTATCTATTCCAAAGGGCTCCGTCGTCGGAATTATTGGCGGAAACGGCACTGGAAAATCTACGCTTTTCCGTATGATTGCGGGTAGCGAAAAACCTGACAGCGGATCAATTATTATAGGTGACACAGTGAAAATAGCTTTCGTGGAGCAAACTCGTGACTCCTTATGTGATGATCACAATGTCTGGGAAGCCATTTCAGGAGGACAAGATATTCTTCGGGTTGGTAATTATGAGGTGTCTTCACGAGCATACGCAGGACGTTTCAATTTTAAGGGATCTGACCAGCAGAAAAGAGTAGGTGATTTATCTGGAGGAGAACGGGGACGCCTTCACCTTGCCAATACATTAAAGCAGGGTGCTAATGTGTTACTTTTGGATGAGCCCTCTAACGATCTTGATATTGAGACCTTACGTGCTTTAGAGGAGGCAATACTCTCGTTTCCGGGTTGTGTCTTGGTTATTTCTCACGACCGCTGGTTCCTTGATCGCATAGCCACTCACACACTAGCCTACGAAGATGATGGTGAAATCATTTTTTTTGAAGGTTGCTATAGTGCTTATCATGATGATCTTGTCGAACGAAAAGGCTCCGAAATACAACCATCACGAATCAAACACAAGCGTCTTAAAAGGTAGGAAATTTGTATGGCATCTATCTGGCACACCAAACCAGACTTAAAATATATCAACCAATACATACTCTCAGGCACCATAGACAGTCATCTTGGTATTTCAATGACGGTAGTGGGTGACGACTTCTTGTCTGCAACTATGCCGGCAGACGCGAGAACTTTTCAACCCAGCGGAATTATTCATGGTGGCGCAAATGTCGTGTTAGCGGAAACATTGGGTAGTACTGCCGGATACCATGTTATCGACAGAGATCTCCAGCAGTGCCGCGGTCAAGACATAAGCGCTACGCACCTTCGTCCTGTTTCTGAGGGAGTAGTTACAGGGACAACTCGGCCGATCCACCTTGGACGACGCTCTCATGTGTGGGAAATAGAGCTCCGTAACAGTGCTGGGAAACTCACTTGTGTGGCTAGACTTATCCTAGCAATAGTAGGAAAAGATAAAGACAAAGTTTGAGGACAAGCCTAATTTACGACCATTTCAAAAACACATGTATAAATCTATCTGACAGTTTCATGATTACTCATCCGCACGCGCAAACATCATTATAAATATCGAGTGTTTGAATCAGTTTATTAAGGAGTCAAAGTATTGCGAGGGATCAACGAGTTTCGCGACTAGTAAAACAGCTGCGAAAGTTTGCCCCTAAACAATACAAAGAGCTATCAACGGTCAATTTTTATCATGCGTACCCAATATTCTAGTGTTGGATGCAATTGCTGCAGTTCACTCGCAGCGACTTGGGCAAGCTGTCGATTTCCGAATTTACCATAAAGTAAAAGAGTGAGCACTCCTCGCTGTTTTACTGAATTTGTAAGCCATAAGCTACTTGATTCACTGACATACTCTTCCCGATGCTTTAACGCGGCATCTCGCGAGGCATACGCTCCTAACTGAATCGTCCAGACAAATTCTGGCAATGTTCCACCCAAGTGTTCTTCTTGCTTGACGGAACGAGGGGATGCCGCTTGGCTATTAAGCTCAGATTTTACATAGTCTCTAAATTTTTCTTGGCGGCCAGTGTGAGAGTCTTCAGAACGGCATCTCCATGCGGAGTCAAAATTTTCTTCACTCGTGCAAGACCAAACAATCTGATCCGAGTAGTTATTATTTAAGTCTCGAAAACTAGCACCCTTGATGCACCCGTTTGAGGCTAAAACGCAAAAGAGGATAAGAAGAAGACGATTCATTAACGTGGTTCTCGAAAGTTTTCAATTCACACCTAAACGAAAGACTAAGCAGATAACAATACAATGAAATAGAGTAAAAGTGGTAAGTTTCAACATAAAATAAATACTGCCTAAGAAAGTCAAGTTCATTTTTCACAACATAACCACCTTTTTTCCTAATTCCATATAAAAAATCATTTTTTAAAAGACGGTTTATGCCTCGAGTGAATCTATTTTTGCTCAAATAAGGTGCAAAAATAGATTTTACTTCCTTTTAAGCACTACTAAAGTGCGTATTATTAAAATAATTTTTGTTTCTGTTTAAAACAAGTGCATAAGTACAAAAATTAGCCTATAGAGAAAGCGTTAGATCCATAATATTTAATTAAGGAGGGTGGTGATGAAATACACTATTGCTTCAATCAAAAATATCTTAAAAATTTTTACCCTTGTGATGCTATCGTTTACCGCAGCAGCCGACAATCTCAATGGCGCAAACACCTCATGGATTCTTACTTCCACTGCCCTTGTCCTGTTCATGACAATTCCGGGACTATCACTATTTTATGGAGGTTTGGTTCGCTCGAGAAGTGTGCTTTCCATATTGATGCAGTGTTTTTCAATAACATGCTTAGTATCAATAATCTGGTTAGTAGCAGGCTATAGTCTTGCCTTTGGGGACGGTGGTGCTGTGAATGCACTGATCGGGAATTTAGAAAACTTTATGATGGGTCAGGTCTTGGAAGATTCGATGGCGGGCGACATTCCAGAATCAGTGTTTGCGATGTTTCAGCTCACCTTTGCGATAATCACTCCCGCTTTAATCGTTGGCGCATTCGCTGAACGCATGCGCTTTAGTTCTATGCTTGTATTCAGTGGCTTATGGGTAGTATTTGTTTATGTGCCCATTACTCATTGGGTATGGGGAGGTGGATGGTTAGGAGAGATGGGATTACTCGATTTTGCTGGAGGCACGGTAGTGCATATTACAGCGGGCGTTGCGGCTCTTGTAGCAGCATTAGTTATCGGTAACCGCAATGGGTTCCCGAATCAGGCAATGCCTCCCCATAATCTGACTATGTCAATGACGGGGGCCGGCATGCTTTGGGTAGGCTGGTTTGGTTTTAATGCAGGATCGGCGCTAGCGGCAAATGGCGACGCCGGCATGGCAATGCTCGCTACACACATATCTGCAGCCTCAGGGGCACTCGCTTGGATGATGATGGAATGGACTAAATTTGGAAAACCCTCTGCACTAGGAGCCGTAACTGGAATGGTAGCAGGCCTCGGCACAATCACTCCAGCTTCTGGTTTCGTTGGTCCTGGCGGTGCGCTAATTATTGGTTCCAGTGCAGGTGTAATATGTTATTATGCAACGCAGTCTATAAAGCAGAAATTTAAAATTGATGATTCACTCGATGTCTTCCCTGTTCACGGAATTGGCGGAATGCTCGGAACGCTATGTGCTGGTATTTTTGCCTCCGATCAGCTGGGTGTCTTCAGCGGTCAAGGTTATGGGGAAGGGGTTACCATGGGCTCGCAAATTTATGTCCAGCTAATTGGTGTCGTTAGCACAGTCGTTTATACAGCGTTGGTCTCACTGATACTCTTAAAATTGGTGGACAAACTTTTAGGACTCAGAATCGATTCAGAGGAAGAAACAAATGGGCTCGATTTGGTCGAGCATAACGAGAAAGGTTATGATCTTTGAAAAATGGCCTCACCTAAGAGTTGAAGATACATGAACCAACAAGTAGCGCATCGGGGCTGTTAATAAATATCATCGGCTTCTTTGCCGATTAACGTCCATGTTCTCGGTACCGATCCAAGTACTTACACATGTAAGAAGCGCCATCAAGAGTGCGGTAGGTGGGTCTTTGCATTAAATCAGGAGGAATCAGGTAAAGATGTCCACCCTTAACTGCGGTAATGTTTCTCCATCGGCTCCAAGTTTTTTTCCATGACCCTAATCGCTCTTGCGTACCACTAGATAGTATCACTTCCGGATCAAATTTCATGATCGTTTCAATGTTAACGCGAGGCACTAACGGTGAAGAGGTTGCAAAAATATTCACACCTCCGCATATTCTTATCACATCACTCACCAAGTGTTCGCCATTAAGGGTCATAATGGGGTCATCCCATATCTGATAAAAAGTTTTTACCTTCTTTTTGTGTTCATATGTTTTATTAAGGTACCGTAACTTTTTTTGGAAATTAGCCGCGATGCGTTTACTTTCAATTGTTTTATCCGATAGCCTGCCTAGCTTTTTTAAAAGCTCCGGAATATGTGACAGCTTTGTTACTTCGATAACAAAAACTGTTAATTCTAGTTCGCTTAAACGCTGAACGATTTCGAAACCATTGCCCGAGCTCCACGCAAATACGAGATCAGGCTGTAAACTTAGAATAAGTTCATAATTAACCCGTGAATGATTATTTACACGAGTGATACTCTTGGCCTCATGGGGATAATTACTAAACTCATCCACACCAACAATGTTACCTCCGGCACCAATGTGGAAAAGAAGTTCAGTTATGTTAGGTGCTAAGCTAACAATTCTTTTTGCTGGGGCTCGTAAGGTTATTTCACGCTTTAAATCATCGACTTCCGAAATATTGCTATTAGCAGTAGCTGGACATAAAACGCAAAACATACTGACGGCAGTGATTAGGAAAATAAAAAGTGTAGATAGCTTCACCAATTGATCACTATATTTTTGCCAGTTTCGGGATGCTTAATTATACAAGGGCCTATGCCGAAGACATCAAAAATTAGTTTCTCACTCAGGATTTTATCTGGCGGCCCCTCCGCAACGACATAACCTTTGTCAAAAACAATAACGTTATCCGCAAAATGAGTAGCCAAATTTAAATCATGTGACACGACAATGACGCCAACACCCCGTCTCGCTAAATCAGATACAAGTTCCATCATCAATACCTGATGCGAAAGATCAAGGGCAGATGTTGGCTCATCCAGAATCAAGAATTGCTCTCCAGCTAAGGTCGGCTCCCATATTTGGGCCATGACCCGAGCAAGTTGAACTCGCTGTTTCTCCCCTCCGGACATTTTAGTAAATAGTCGCTCTTCCAGATGCTCAGCATCTACTACCTTAAGGGCCTCCCTAACAATTTCGGCGTCCCTTACAACACCAGATCGGTGTGGAATACGTCCCAATGAAACCACTTCCAAAGCATTGAATGGAAAATCAAGCGAGCTATTTTGAGGGAGAACGCTAATCATTTTTGCCCGCTGTTCAGATCTCCACTCAATCAGGTCCTTTCCATTAAAGATGATCCGACCACAGGTCGGTGCAAGCTCACCACTTAGGACCTTCACAAAACTAGATTTACCGGCGCCGTTAGGACCAACTATAACCGTAATTTTCCCACTATTTATAGAAAGATTAACACCCCGAAGAATATCAAAGCCAGATTTGGTAAGCGAAATGCTGTCTGTTGTGAAAGACATAAATCAAATTTGTTTACGTTGGTCTGCAAGCAACATGATGAAAAATGGAGCACCAAGAACGGCCGTCAAAATCCCTGGTGGAATTTCGATCGGTGCATAAACGACACGAGCAAAGATATCTGCGATCAACAAAAGAATACCGCCAGCTAATGCCGATAGGGGCAATAACCATTTGTGATCGGGACCAATTAGTAACCGTACCATGTGCGGTATAACTAACCCAACAAAACCAATCATCCCCGCAACAGCAACAGCAGAACCAACACCAAGTGTCGTCAAGAGAAGAAGTTTTTTCTTTACGCGCTGGACATCAATACCCAAGTGCCTTGCCTCTGATTCTCCTAAAAGTAACGCATTAAGCGATTGACTTTCCCGAGAGAAAATCATCAAAACAAATATGCCGACAGAACCAACGATAAAAACGCGGGGCCAATTAGCAGTACTTAGGTTACCCATTTGCCATACACTTAATTGCCTGAGCATTTCATTATCAGCAAAGTAGCTAAGCCAACTATTTACAGCACCCGCTAATGCGCTTACAGCTATTCCCGCAAGTAACATAGTTGACACAGAAGTACCAAATGTGGATGTAGACAGCCTGTAGACGATAAGAGTTGCAAAAAGACTGCCGAAAAAAGCTCCTGTTGCAATCAATGATAATCCCAAAATCGAATTGCTTTGCAACCATGCTCCGGCAAAAACTATTACTAAACTGGCTCCCAACGATGCCCCACTTGAAACGCCTATCAATGATGGCGCCGCCAGAGGGTTTCTAAAGAGACCCTGCATCACAGCACCACTAATTGCGAGGACAACTCCCACCAAGAAGGCAAGACACAATCGGGGCAATCGTATATCAAATAATATAATCTCAATCTGACCTGAGCTAAGGTCGGTACCGTTTGATCGAAAAAGCATACTTACACAGTGCTGAATAATGATATCAATCGGAATTTTTACGGCTCCTGTGCTCATTCCCACCATAATCACCAGTGGTAAAGACAGCCACAAAAGAGCACTCAATTCCCGGGGTGCCATTCTTTGCAATTAGTAGTCCACTCCTTTACGTGCCTTAATGCCAAAGTTGTAGGCATGTCTTACTTCTTTAACCTCAGATACGGTATCAGCTATCTCTCTTATTGCAGCTCCGCCACCGCGTCCTGTTAATACAACACTCTGATTGCTCGGTCTAGCCGTTAAGGCGTTTACGACCCGCTTCTCATCCAAATATTTAAAACTGAGCATATAAGTAATCTCATCCAGAACAACCAAATGATAACTTTGGTCTGAGAGCATTGGTTCTACCACAGACCAAGTCTTCACTGCCGCCTCAATATCTCCGGCACGGTCTTGCGTATCCCAGGTAAAACCCGTGCCCATTTGATAAAAGTCGACTTCCGGTAATACGTTCTTTAGAAACAGTTCTTCTCCAGAGAGCTGTTCTCCTTTTATAAACTGAACCACTCCCACTCGATACCCATATCCCAGCGCCCGCATTATCATACCAAATGCCGAACTAGTCTTTCCCTTCCCATCGCCAGTCAATAGGATTATAACTCCTCGCTCCTCGATGGCAGATGCTATACCCGCATCAATTTTTTTCTTCTGTTTTTTCATTTTTTTCTTGTGGCGCTGTTCGTCTTTTATTTGCTTTTCTGACATAGACATGTCCTTTTTATGTTTAACTTGAATTGCCGAAGGGCGACTATGGAGCAGTTACATTAATAATCAATTTATCACTTGAGCTATAATTTCGGAGGCATAAACGAGTCTCGGACTCGGATGACTAAAATAGACGTTACCATCAACTCAAAATACTTTTGTATCATAAGCCCTGTGCAAACTTGGGAATCCCGAGTACTGTATAAAACTTTTTACGTCTCGCTGCGAGCGCTCTACAGTGAACCCACAAAGTGCTGCAAAAATAATACCCTCCCTTATCGGCACGATTGACGGCCGCCGCGACAAGCTTAATATTATTTAAACGGTCAGA
>MDTC01211665.1_pt1 | contig 13623 bp, 11 predicted proteins | sample 811181 | NCBI WGS metagenome assembly MDTC01 (sample SAMN05326644, study PRJNA326480) | marine metagenome | isolation source: seawater | place: Pacific Ocean: North | collected 2011
ACTGTCACGAGGAACCGCATGGGATGCCAGTGGATGGAATGACTACTGCGACTTCGGATTTGGTGATGTTTGATTTCTCTCGTTTGTTCGATCCAGTCATTATTTGAAAATTGAAAAAAAGAAGTCTGTTTCCAATGGAAATGAATTAAAAAACTTTTCATATCGCTGGAAAACGATGGCTATTCCAGCCTTAACTGATTGGTCCAGATTGCGAACGTAAACAAATTACCGCGCTCCTTTTCTCATACAGCTTAAAAAAGATGCTTATCTAGTCCAAAAAGTTCCTCAAAGTCAGACCTAGCCAAAATTGCATCTATAAGTTTCTGTGCAGGTAGCGGAATTTCAAGGAAACTGTCTTAAGATCGCACCGTGGTGTTGGATATTGTATCTGTGGATCAACGCTCTTTTCCTTAAAATTTGATCAGACAATACATTCACATGTGTTCTCCAGAATGTGAGTCTGGGTTGATTTTAAAGATAAGGTTATCACACCTTTCAAAGATAGGAAAACTAAGGTGCAGACATTCTTATGCAACGCAAAGTCTGTCTTGTGCTTATGCAACGCAAAGTCTGTCTTGTGTTAAACATACCCATAGTGTCTCAGCATTTCTCCTGTGAAAAAGTAAATCAAGCTGCAGTAAACGAGTATCAATCAGCGCTTGGATTAAGTGCCCCATTACTACCAGGGCGGAGGAACAACGTGGCGTGTGAGTGATTTGCCGTCAGGTGTAAACAAGTGACAATCACCAACGGGTACCCAAATGTCGATTTCCTCACCTTCTCTAAATGAAATCTGTCTGTGGCTTGCTACAGTAATGTCGGTATGATTGGCACCTGACACCGAAACCTGCCCGTAGATATTTGTTGCGGCCCCGAGATGTTCCACTACATCCGTCCTAAGACTAAGCTGAATGGCCTCGCCGTCCGGCTCGGTAAATACCACATGTTCTGGACGAAATCCAAGCGTCAGTTTGCCTTCGGTCCATCCCACTTCCCCAATCGGGAGGGTTGTCTCAAGGCTGCCGCCAACGCGAACAGTGGTCGTTTTTCCATCGCTTCCGGTAGCAGCGTCGCAATTAATGAGGTTCATCTGCGGTGCGCCAATGAAGGTGGCGACAAATTGGTTAGCAGGTGCGAAGTATAATTCATGCGGTGTTCCGACCTGTTCAATCTTGCCGTTACGCAGTACAACGATACGATCTGCCATCGTCAATGCCTCAACTTGATCATGGGTCACGTAGATGATCGTACTCTTGAGTTGCCTGTGCAGTTTAGTGATCTCGACACGCATCTTGATGCGAAGTTCAGCGTCAAGATTCGACAAGGGTTCGTCAAAAAGAAAAACTTTGGGTTGTTTAACAATGGCACGCCCGATTGCGACCCGTTGTCTTTGACCACCAGACAGTTCGGCAGGTCTTCGCTCCAGAAGTTCTTTGATATGGAGAAGCTCGCCCGCTTCACTCACCATACGGTCGCGTTCTGGGCCAGGCACGCCCTCTGACTTCAGTGGAAACTCAAGATTCGCGCGGCAGGTCATGTGGGGGAAAAGGGCGTAGTTCTGGAACACCATGGACAGATCACGATCCGCCGGATCGACATTGGAGACATCCTCTCCGGCGATCCAAACAGACCCGCTAGCAACAGGTTCCAGACCAGCAATGCAGCGAAGTAGAGTTGATTTACCCGATCCCGAGGGGCCAACAAATACGATGAATTCGCCATCGTCAATGTCGAGATCAATTCCATGCAGCACTGTCAATGCGCCGTATTTTTTTACCAGCCTGCATGTGCTCACCTCTGCCATTTATCTTTCCTTCACTTCGTTCGTCGCCATCACCGGAATGGAGGCCAGGGTTTCGATATCGAAATCGGGTGTAATCGGGAAAGGACCTTTTTCTGCAATGCCCGTGCGGACCAGAATCGTCGGCAAGCCAGCGGCATTTCCTGCAATGATGTCTGTCATTACCTGATCACCCAGCATGTAAGTCGATTTTGGATCTGTTCCAAGCACGGATAACGCCATTGAAACCAGATCAGGTTGCGGTTTTCCAATGATTGATGGCTGCACCCCAGAGGCTGTCTCAATGGCCTTGAGGATCGCACCGGCTCCAGGCTCAAAACCATCGCCACGGGGGAGCATATGATCAGGGTTAGTACCAATGAAATATGCCCCTCCCATCAAAGCGGTCTGCGCCTTGGCCAGTTTTTCAAAGTTGAACGCGCGATCCAAACCGGCAATGACAGCCGCGACGTTTTCGTCCGTGATTGCAAACCCACGTTCCTCAATAGCCCGGAACAGTGCGGGTGCGCCGATGACCATGACCCGAGCTTTCGGCTCAAGCAATGTCTTCAGGCGGTCAGCAGCAACGGTAGATGTTGTAATTATCTTCTCAGGCGTTGTGGGTATACCCATGCCATTCAGTTTTTCAGCAAACTCCTCCGAAGATTTAGTCGAATTATTCGTTACGAATGCGTAAGGGAGTCCTGCGTTGTGCCAAGATTGAAACGCTTCAACCGCGCTATCGATTGGGTCATCACCACGATAGGTGACGCCATCCAAATCACTGATAATACCTGATATTTTGGGCCATTTTGTCATGTCTTGGTCAATCATTCATAACCATACCGCCGTTGACATGAAGAACCTGTCCGGTGATATAATTTGCGGCTTTTGAGGCCAGAAATACTGCCGCGCCAACGATGTCCGTTGGCTGACCAATGCGTCCAAGTGGAATGCGACCGCCGTGCCGTGCTTCGGTTTCTTCCGCAGGTCTACCATGCATAGGCGTATGAATAATGCCCGGAGCAATGGTGTTTACAGTGACGCCTTCTGGCGCCACCTCGTAAGCAATCAATCGGGTCAGATCATGCACAATCGCTTTTGAATAACAATAATCCGCACCACCAGCCTGATAGTTGAATATGGCTCCGCGCGAGGAAATTGATGAGCCGATATTAATGACCCGCCCGCCTCTGCCCTTGAGAGAATCGTCAAAAACAATGCGCGTTAGATCTAGCACCGCATCTGTGTTGATCGCAAGAGTGCGCTGGATCTTGCTGCGGTCGCCATCCATCAACCGTTCGGCTGACTTGATTCCCGCATTGTTGACAAGCACGTCAATTGGGCCAAACCGATTGCGCGCTGTGGCAAGGACCGTACGGATACCATCAAGATCTAAGACATCCAAAGTGATTGGCAGAACGCGGCCATTTCCAGAACGCGCATTATCAACAGTCTGGGGATTCAGGTCGGCGGCAACGACATTCGCCCCAGCCTCCAGGAACCCTTGGACCAATGCCAGCCCGATTCCACCGGACGCACCGGTGATGAGGGCCGTCGTTCCTGTCAGATCAAACATGCTCATTACTATTTATCTCCTCTTTCAATCAGAAATTGCCTGACCTCTGCTTCTGTTGGCATAGATTGTTGAGCTCCTTTGCGGGTGACGCTCAGACTTGCGGATGCCACGGCAAAACTTAGAGCGTCCTCAACAATGCGCCCCTTGGCAATCTCTGTTGCAAGGGCCCCATTGAAGGCATCACCCGCACCAGTCGTATCAATGGCATCGACAGGATAGGCGCTTTGATAGATGTGGCGTTCGCCATCCAGATAGACAACACCGTTTTGACCCAGCGTGATCGCCACAGCGGCCACCCCACTACTGTAAAGCCATTTTGCAGCTTCAAACGCTTCATCCACAGAAGTGACCTTGAGGCCTGTTAGTTCTTCGGCCTCGGTTTCATTAGGAGTTATAATATCGATGGACCGGTACTCCGCCTCGCTGAGATGTACGCGTACTGGCGCCGGGTTGAAAATCAGGAACCTGCTACCCTTAGATTCTAAGGCCGCGCGGCAGGCCTCGACTGGCAAGCCCATTTCGACCACCATTACGGCATCCTGCGGAATGTCAGAAAGGGCTGTTTGCACGTCACTGGCGTTGAACGCCTCGTTTGCGCCTGCGTCGATCCCAATCATGTTGGTGCCGTCCAAACCGACGAAGATCAGCGCTTTACCTGAAGAAAATCCTGGTTTTCTAGTGATCTTGCTAATGTTCACACCGGCATCGGCCAGACCCCGCGTCAGAGTGTCTGCAGCATCGTCTTCGCCAAACATCGTCGCGAAAAACGGATTGCCGCCAAGCTGCGCTGCGGCAACGACCTGATTTGCACCCTTGCCACCGCCAAATTCCTCAATGGTTCCCATCAGGCTCTGGCCCGGAATAGGCAGTGTCTCAGAATAGAAAACGATATCCAGATTGGTTGTCCCAATGAAAATCAGAGGCCGCATCATTTTAATGCTCCGAATGTTAAGCCACGTTCCAGATGCCGCTGTCCGAGAAGAATTAGAAGGATTGGCACAATCATCGAAATTACCAAGCCTGCCGACACTACAGGATAGAAATTGACCCCAGGGTTGAGGAGTTTGAGCAGCGCCACAGTGACGGGTGTGTTCTTGGCCGTAAGTATCAAACCGAGTGCAAAATTGTGCCAGGCAAGTAGAAAGACCAACAACGATGCCCCAACTAGGCCGGGCCGCAGCAATGGCAGCACAACCTGTATCATGATTTGCAAGCTTTTGGCTCCGCATATAGCGGCGGCTTCTTCGATTTCCAAAGGGATGTCTTCGACATACGAGCGGCTGAGCCAGATAATCATGGGAAGTGTTATCAGTTGATAAACCCAGATCATCCCAAGATAGCTGTCATAGAGGCCAACCGCCTGAAAGAACTGGAACATCGGAATAATTACTAACAAAACCGGCGCAAATCGAAATCCAAGAATGAAAAAGGCAAGATCTTCCTTGCCGCGGAAATTGTGCCGCGCCAGCGCATAGCCAGCGGGAACACCCGCGATAAGAGACAACGCGACCGCCCCAACAGAAATAATGATACTGCTGGCCACTGGCTTGAAAAACTGGATCTTCAGCGTGCCATAGTTCGTTGCACCCGCTTCGGCAACGTCAAAGAGAACTTTATAGTTTTCAAGTGTCGGCTTAAAAAAGAAAACAGGCGGATAGGCATTCACATCCACCGCCTCTTTGAAGGAATTCATGACAATCCAGACAATCGGGAAGGCCAATACAAAGACCACTGCTAAAACGAGGACGTTCAGAAGTACAGATACGGAACGGCTCTGCATATCAGCTAATCCTTTTTCGTGTGTACTGCCAAAGCTTGACCACCACCATTGCGGTGAGCAAAACCATAAGCCAATTGACGATCATGATAGCTGCGCCTCGGCCGAAATTAAGGTTCTGAAAGGCCGTGAAGTAGGCCGAAACAGACAGCACGTCCGTTGCGTTGCCGGGTCCGCCTTGCGTTGTTCCAAAGATGATGTCGAACTGATTTAGGGAGTCGATAATTCTGAACAACGCAGCTAGCACGATATAAGGTAATACCATTGGTAATTCGATGCGCCAGAATATCCCCCAGGCCTTGGCTCCATTCATGCGGGCACCTTCGATAATGTCGGGTGTTATGCCACGAAGACCCGCAAATATGATTAGGGCGAAAAAAGGCGTAAAAGTCCAAACGTCGATGAATACTATCGCAAACATCGCCGTTTCAGCTTTAGCCGTCCATGGAAAGTTTTCGATGCCAAAAAAGGTAAGGAAATAGTTCATGATCCCGGTCTCTGGGTTCATCATGGTTGTCCACATCAGGGCTACCGAGAGTGGAGGCAATACGAGAGGCAGTAGAATTGCCGGCCGCAGCCATTTGGCAAGCAGTACTTTGGTGTTGAACAGCTTGGCAATTGCTAAACCAAGGATTGCCTCACAAATAACGGCTGAGAATGCGAAGATGGCTGTGGCTGAGACTGAATCCCAAAAGCGGCTTCGGCCAAACAAACGCATATAGTTTTCAATTCCTACGAAATCGATGCGTGAGCGGCCAAATCTCATGTCCGTCAGTGACTGATAGAAGCCCCAAAAGAACAATAGTACAAATCCGCCGAGAATGAGCACCGCCGGCAGTAATGCCACCAAAAGAAACTTGTTCCCGGATACGATCCTATTACGCGCCATCACATGTGCCTTAGCATTTGAGTTCAAAAAAGCCGGCGGCGCTCAGCTACCGGCAAGTTTAATTATAGTTTTTATGGGAGACTATTTAAAGTTCATCGCGAATTTCTTCTGCGAGTTCCGACAAACTCTCTTCCACGTCCGCGCCACCAACCATGTCTTGCATGGCGACTGCCCAAGCGTTCATCGCAGTGCCAAACCCATAACGCGGAGTAAACAACAGCGATGTCTTCTCCTGCACAGTGTTAAACGTGTCGTAGAAGTTGTTGAACTCAGGTTGGTTTGCGTAGTCGATCCACTCCTGCGCCTGCCAGGTAGACGAGCGCGGTGGGTTCACGAGCTTACCATCTGTCGCACCTCGGACGTTCATCTCTTTGGATGTAGCCCACTGCATGAAGTACCACGCTGCACCCTTCTTTTCTGATGCACCGTTGATCGCCAAAGACCAGATCCAGATGTTGGATGCGAACTCATCATTATCAGGCGCGGTTAAAGGCGGCGCAAAGGCGATTTTACCAGACGCATCCGATGCACCTTCAATGTTGTTCCAGAAACCGAACATGTTGGCATCCATGGCCATTGCGGTGGTACCAGTCGAGAGCCCGTCAACAACCTGATACCAGTTGTCATTGGCCCAACTATCCGGTGCACATGCCTGAATCATGGCCACATAGTCTTTGTGAAAACGAATGGATTCTGCAGAATCTAAAGCGGTATCCATATCTTCACCGGTTCCAACGAAGTCTCTTACACCATAGGATTGGGCAATGGAAATCGGTGCAGTATGGATGGATGACCAGAAGCGAACACCACGAACAGCCATTGGCGTCATGTCAGGATCAGCTGCCCTGATTTGCTCGCAGGCTGCTGTCAATCCGGGAAGTGTGCTTGGTGGCTCAACACCCAGCCGCTCAAGAATATCCGTCCTGTACATCAGCTGCATGTTTTCAAATGCATGAGGAATTCCCCAAATCTCGCCATCCGAATTAGCGATGATTTTTTCTTCAGCAACATCCCAAGTCCACGCATTGCGCAGTGCCGGGAAAAAGTCTTCATAATCATAGGAGGGGCTGGTCATGCTCGGGTCTTCGATCAACGCACGCAACCCAGCCAATTGCCCTGCTGGCGTCACATCCCACGCTGGTTGAATGCCGGTACCAACAACATCCCAATCTGGCGAACCAGTAGAAAGCTGAATATTCAGTTTTCCCCAATACGTGTCATCTGGGTAAAGCTCTGCATTGACCGTGATACCCGTAAGCTCTTTGAACTCATCGAGGTAAGCAACAACAGCATCCGCATAGGGGTGGATGTCGTAGGCCCAAGTGATCTCAGTCCCTTCAAATTGACGCCAGTTAAAGTCTTCGGCGTAAGCCGTCGTCCCCATGAGTGCGACAATGGCAGAAGTCACGGTCAGTTTGGCTGTTAATTTCATACTTTTCTCCCTGTTCACAGTACCAATTTCCCTATTCACGGTGCGGAATTTGCACCATGTTCACAAGACTAGTTTAATTGCTGGACGGCCAACGCAGGTCGTAATATTTGTGAGGGCGGGTAAATTTGGGAAAGTAACAGAATTTGGCGTTGCAAAATATAAGGTTTCTGGTTGGTGCAGCAGTCGGGTCAGGAATGGCTGCGCATGCGGCTGAGGCCGCAGGCGCAGATTTTATCCTTGCTTTGGGGGCAGGAAAAATGCGGTCTATGGGCATCCCATCACCGGCATCCTTGCTGCCAATCTACGATGCTGTGACACTAACGCTTGACTTCGCAGCAAAAGAGTTAGTGCCACGCGTCACTCTACCCGTATATGTCGGCCTGCCACTTTTTGATCCACGCCTTGAAGTGGATCCCCTTCTGGAACGGTTGAAGTCTCTCAAGCTAAGCGGAATAACCAATTTTCCGGCGGTTTTCCATTTTGGAGAACGGGCACAAATCCTCGAGTCTCACGGGTTGGGGTATAGACGCGAGATCGAGTTTCTGGCGGCGGCGAAAGCCAAAGGATTGCATACAATTGGGTATGTCCGCAGTCGCGATGAGGCCAACAGAATGGCCGCAGCAGGCATAACCACGCTTTGTATCAATTTTGGTCTTAACCCACACAGTCGTGACACGTCCATCGAGGACGAAACGTTAGATCGCCTCGCACTGGCAGCCAAGGAAATTGTGGACAGCGTCCGAAAACCGCATAAAACTCTTAAGGTTTATCTTGGCGGTGGGCCCATCACAGGTGGTGCCGATCTGGACAAGCTTTGCCGAAAGGCTGGTATTGACGGGTTCATAGGTGGCTCCGCTCTAGATCGCGCGCCTCTTGAGAAATCACTAGTGAACTCTGTTGCTTCTTTCCGCGAAATCGAAGTCCTGCAGAACAGGGTTGATCGTCTGGAACGTCGATTGCGACGTTACGGCAAACGATATGACATCGTTTGTCGTGCGGATGCAATGGATCGGATGCTGGATCAGGTTGAAGCGGTGATCGCAGCTGGAAGCCATTTGATTCTGAAAGGCGAAACTTCAACGGACCGGCACAAGGTTGCCAAAATGGCAGTGGGTCAGTCGATCCAAAAGACGAATGGCAAGCAGTGGACACTCGACTTTTCCAAGCCGCAAACATCACCGGATGATTTTTTTGGAGCACTGCGCGATCCCGGTATTCGTCGTCAGGTTGGCGTGCTCGAACTTGCCGGTGAGGCAGATCTTGTAACGATCCAAGGGGTTGAACACCTCCAAGAAGAGGATCAGGATCGAATCGCCCATGCAGTTTTGACTGGAGACTATTGCTGTAATGGCGGAGACAGAACGCGGCATTGCACTGCACGTTTCGTCCTTATCTTCGGGAACGACAATATCCGAGAAGAGCGGTTAGCGCGCAATCTACGCACCATCATACGCGAGAAAGCTATCGAAGTCCCCCCCCTGCGTGACCGCATTGAAGACATCCCCGTGCTGGTCAAAAACATGATCTCCGAAATGACTGACAGCCCGCAGAGTCTTTCACCTACCATCATCCGAATTCTTGTTCGCCATAACTGGCCGGGAAACCTTGAGGAACTCCAGAAAACCGTCAAATGGCTTATTGAGCAAAAAAATTTATCCACTGGCGAGCCGGAATTGATCCGACATCTTGGTGCTGGTACGCCGGCAGTAGGGCCAATGATAATTTCCCAAAAAGATCGTGTTGTTCAGGCGCTTCTTTTGAACAATCTAAACCGCACAAAAACTGCTGAATACCTCGGGGTAACTCGCAAGACACTGTACAATCAGATTAAGAGATACAATATCTTGACCTGATAATAACAGGGTCGTTAGGGAGCTGGTTTTGCGCGCTAGCCGTTTGCATGTTCTACGGCGAGATAGGCCGATACGATTGCTGGGCCAATAGTAATACCGGCTCCAGGGTAAATGCCCGCCATTATTGATGTGGCATCATTGCCGCAGGCATAGAGACCCCCGACAGCGCTATCGTCCTCCCTGAGAACACGTGCCGCGGCATCCGTTTTTAAACCTGCAGCCGTGCCAAGTGTGCCCGGTACGATCCGCAGCGCGATAAAAGGACCGTTCTTGATGGGGCCAAGGCTCGGGTTCTTGAGGCCCAATGTGGCATCGCCTAACGCTTTGTTAAAAGTTGATGCGCCTCGGCCAAATTCAGCGTCGATACCCGTCTCAGCGTTGCTATTGTGCTGATCAACCGTCGCGATCAGCGCGTCTGGCGCGATGCCTATCTGCGCTGCAAGATCGTCCAACGTCTGACCGCGCTGAATGTATCCTCGACGGAGGTGGCTTTTCAAACTGAGTGTCCAAGGCCAGGGAAGAATATCGCCCATTCCACGCTTCTTAACGAAGGTTTCTTCGCAGATAAAAAAGAAGCGTTCATCGTCCGGGTACCCGTTTTCAAAAAGTCCGATACATATGTCATGGTACGAGTTGGACTCGTTTACGAACCGTTTGCCATCAGGGCTCACGGCGATGACCCCCGGGCGCCCCCGGTCAAGCCAACCATAGGGGACAATGGCGGTTGAGCCATCCTTATTCTTCAGTCGTGACACCGGTGTCCAGAACCCTGGACTGGCCACGTTCAGATCAATCGCTCCGCCTGCTTGGCTTGCGGCATTAATCCCATCACCCTGCACTTCAGGGGCACAAAGCGTAACGTCATGGCGATGCTTTGTCCCAATTTCGGCGCGCAAATCCTCGTTTGCGGCAAAACCACCGGTAGCAAGGATTACTCCGTTCTTTGCTACAACCCGCATTTCTGTCCCATTCGTAGCCACTATTGCCCCAATGGCCCGCCCATTTTCAACAATGAGCCTTTTCATTGGGCTATTGGTTCGCAGATCGGTTCCACTTTTTCGCAGGCTAATCAGCGCCGCGGCAAGAAACGCGTTTCCACCGCTGAATTCTGTTCCGCGCGAATATTTCAAGCGATCCTTGGCGAACCGGCTGACCCTGCGCAGGACATGGCTCAGTGCAGTTGTCGATTTTAAAGGATTGAGGAAGTGTTTGATCTCACTTGAGGTGATCATCATTCCGCCCAGCACTACCCGAATCGGATCTCCAATCAGATCAAAATCATCGCCAAGTTTGCGCCCGTCATATGGCACTGGGCTAAGCGCACGGCCTTTGTCTACGCCGCCTGCGCGCGAGGAATGATAATCTGGCGCGCCGGCAAGGGTAAACTTGATCTCGGATACTTTCTCGATAGCGCGAATCGCTTCGGGGCCGCGTTCCAGATAGTTATCGATCTTTGCTTCATCGTAATAATTACCCAACTCCCCGCGTAGATATGTGCGAGCATTGTCAAGCGTATCATCGATCCCTGCCTCTTTTGCCTGATCGGAACAGGGTACCCAGATCATTGCATTAGATAGCGCCGTGGTGCCACCAATCTTGGCGGCTTTTTCACAGAGCATCACCGATTTTCCCTGCGCAGCTGCATAAAGCGCAGCGCAGATGCCCGCAGCGCCACTGCCGATAATTAGGAAGTCAACAGTCTTATCAGCATTCATTATAGTTGCCCTTTGGAAAATGGGATGGATTTAAAGTCTTCAGCGATTGATTTGACAGCACGCTCGATCGGAATGCGTTCGATGGAAGAGGCACCAACGAACCCAACGCAATGCGTTTCTTCGTAAACACGACGCGTATCTTTGGGTTCAGCGATTTTGCCACCGTGACAAAGGAATATTGGGGCGTAGCCTGACCCGGATACAGAATCAATTATTTGGGATATCTTAAAGATCTCGTCGTCTATCTTGCTTGCCGTTTCGTGCCCGACCAAACCACCACCAGTGGCGCCAACATGAGGTACAAGGCAATCAACACCTTTACTTGCCACATCAAGCGCGTCCTGAACGGTTGCTACATAGGCCATCGAAAAAATATTGCGGGCAGTCGCCCTTTCAATCAATTCAACCTCACGTTCCCACCCGAGGCCAACCTTGCCGCGCCGCTTGCGCCAAGTCCGGCCCATTGTCGAAATGGTCGGATAGTTGATGATGCCTGAAAATCCTGCTGCCTGGAAATCGTCCAGCAAGCTTTCCAGATCCATGCGAGTTGGATCCCACGCTTCGATACCCCCTATGACCGGCGTATCGGAAACGACATTGCGGATTTCAGCGGCCATTTCGATAGTGTTCGCGTTTGAATTTCCGATCCGGCTTGTTGGAAGACCCATCAGCCTTGATCTGCCGGTACTATAGACAACAAGTAAATCCGCACCACCAAGTGCTGCGCATTTCGCGATCAGGCCGCAACTGGTGCCTGCGCCCAGGATTGGACGGTTTGCCGCTGTTTCGGCATACAACCGGTCAAGGATGTCTTGTCGTGAGAAATTTTTCATGTCCTCGTCTCCAATTGCGCAATCATCCAATCCGAACAGAGTGCTGCAAATTCGGGATCGTTGATGTGATGATCGGTCTGAACAAGTGCCACCTTTGTGCTAAGTGATCGCTTCATTTCACGAAACCAGGCCATGTTAGCGTCAGGATCGTGAAAGGCTTGCCCTGGGCAATCATAGTCAGACACGCCTCCGCCAGGCCAGAAAACCACCACTTTCCCAGAGGCGGAATTTAGCCTTTCTGACGTCATTTTTGCGATCTGCGCTGTGTCGAAAGGTGTTGTGCGCACCAGCGTTGTCATAGGCGTATGCTGATACTTAACCCTGTCGGAAAACCTATCAGGCACCGTATTAGGTGGCCCAAAGTTGACCATATCCGTGGCACCCGGCGCGATAGCCTGAGGGATACCAATCGCACCAGCTGCCGTTAGCCTCTCCGCGCCTGCGCTGGCTGTACCCCCGAGCAATAGATCCGCCATTTCTGTCGTGGTCAAATCTATGACCCCGTCAAACGCTCCCTTCGCAATTAAAGTTTCCATTGTGCGTCCCCCGGCACCATTCGCGGGAAAGGCGATAACGGTGATACCCGCCTGCTCAAGGTTGAATTTGATCGACTGTACGGCCGGCGTTGTCACGCCAAAGGCGGTCACTGCAACGGTTTTGGTAGGCGTTTCTCTCTGGGCAATCCAGTACAGGCCAGACAGCATTGCAGCTACATTGTCCAGCACCGCCCGCGTGAACTGATTGACGCCAAACAGATCGACGAGCGTGGGAAACAGAATTGTATCGGTCGTCGTTGCAATTTCAGCTAGCATCGCTGGGCGGGCACTGGTCACCAACAATTTAGGGAAGCCATATGGCAAGCCCATTGTTGCGCGATGGAACACACTAGCGCCCTTGCCTCCGCCGATGCCCACAACGGCTGAAATCTCACATTGATCAAACAAATCCCGCAGAACTGCCTCTGCACGGATCGACACAGCGTCCATTGCCGCTGTGATACCATCAGGTTGCGATATTAAATCTGGCCGATCCCATACAGTTTCTCTGGTTATGTCGGCGGAGAACGCGGGCGTGCCTGCTGTTCCCACATCGATCACACAAACACTCCGCCCGGCTTTTTCCACACGATTTTTTAAATATGCGGTCTCTTCACCTTTCGAATCCAAAGTACTCATTAGAACGATTTTCTGATCACACGAGCTCATATCTTTTATTTGGACCTTCCTTGATTAGTACATAGAATTGCATACCTAGCGGACGAAGCAAGCGGCAATAACTTGCAACAGTGGGAATTTTTGGGTAACCTTTAACAATGTTAAAGTGTACAGCTCAATTTTCAGTAGAACTTGAGACAATTTCTGATAACCGCGATCAGGACCTGATTTTTGCACCTGCTCTGGCACTTTTCCCGAGTGCCCTAGCTCGAGACGCAATAACTTTCCCGCTTTGCAACACAAATAAAATTACGATAGAGCACCTGATGGCCAATAAAGGTTGCGCACCAGAAAACTGCTATTGTGCTATATTTGCCCTCGATCCCTTTATAGATTGGGAAGAATTTTCGGGGCTTCTTCACAAAGCTAAATTTCGTGGAATATGCAATTTCCCCAGTTTCCCTGGTTTTGATGAGGAAGAAACCGATGCGCTTTCTGCATCGGATTACAGGTATGAAACGGAGCTAAAGCGAATTAAAAGTTATGCAGGTGATCAATTCAAAATGCTTATTGTATATTCATCCGATGATCAGTTGGAACTCTCCAGAAAA
>MDTC01249734.1_pt1 | contig 13623 bp, 11 predicted proteins | sample 811181 | NCBI WGS metagenome assembly MDTC01 (sample SAMN05326644, study PRJNA326480) | marine metagenome | isolation source: seawater | place: Pacific Ocean: North | collected 2011
CTATACTGCCCTCCATGTCAACGAATTCTTCGGTGGTGATACTGGACCAACGCCTTATGCCATTATTCATAGCTTTCACCTTAAATAGATAATCATGTTTGCCATGATGTGCCTAAAGGTCGGGACATAGCTGGCGTTTCATTAATATGCCAGGTTTGCGAACTAACATCAAAAGTGCACTGCTTAAATACAATCTAGAATATTTATTAAACAAGGAAAAATTATGTTTGTGCCCTTGGAGCCTGGGTATGCTGATAAAACCGCCCACACATTGGTAGCCGCCTAAATTTACTATCGCACAGTAATTCTTGAAAATATATCAGTTGCCAACAATTCCCCATTAAGTGAGATGGGAACTTCAAATGGTTTGGATGTTTCCTGTTCAAGCCCTCCATTGACTACAAAATCTTCACAAACACTTTTTCCGAATGGCGTTTGTAGCGTGATCTGTTGCACTACTCCTGCTTTGGGTTGCGAACATCCAGCATTTGATTTCATCATATGCAGTGCATCATCTCTGTTTTGATCTTTTTGGAGGCCTAACCGAAACGCGATAGGCAATAAACCAGCGACGGCCAGAATTTTATATATTCCAAAAAATTCTACGAATTCCGAATTTACTTGCCTAACTTTAGATGAAAAAAGCTCTCTTTCTGCATCAAGAAGTTCAGAAAAAGTTCGCTGCCTGCGATCAAACTGACGCCGAAAAACACTCCTCACCCTATGATTTATTTTGACGTCATTTTGGAAAACCTTCAGGCGTGTTCTTTCGTGTTGGAGGGCGCGCCAGTAATGATGAATTTTAGTCCCCCGTCGAAAATTTTGAAAAACAAGTAATCCAGAAGAATTTCTTAGGCAGGCTATGAATTGTTTTTTGGAAAATAAAGCATGTTTCTTGTCGTTTGCCTCATCCGTTATGCCCATCTTATTAAGAAATAAAATATCATTACCGTCATCAATGGCATTGTGTCGTGATGCGATTTCTCCGGAAGTTGGAAATTTTGGCCATACCTGACTACCTGGCTCGGTTTTCGAGCTGCTGGCCTCTATATCAGATGACCCGTCATTTCGAGTTAAACATGTTACCGCTATAAGCAATGGAGCTAATTTTTGCATCAAGCGAGCTTCAGGCATCCGCGGCCGAACCAAATATTTCGGCCTTATCTTTATGATATGGAAAAATGCGGCATCGACATCAGCCAACTTGGTTAATGCCCTCGAAAATCTGATTTGTGCCGACCCTAATGATTCTCGAACGCGATTTATACCTGCTGTCGTTAGTTTTTTCTGGCCTCCGCTTTCTTGAGCGATAGTTAGGTAATTTCTTTGCGTCTCGACATACTCACCAGCGAGCGCCACGAGCTCTCGTTGACGTAAAGCGTGAAGGTAAGCGGCAATAGCCCGTAGTGTTATATGGGTATAAGTTTCAAAAGCACTATTGGTATCAACCTTTGCTGACCGGTGCTGCGCCCAGCCAAAGTCACGACCGGTTTGAGCGTTAGGTAATTTATTTACCGCTGTTATCTTATTTGAAGCAGATAAGAAGAGTGCATCCTCCTTAATTGAAAGGCCCTCTATTATAGGGTTTGCCTTTACGGCCATCTTTACAGCTGCAGGCAGGGTAATAGCCTCTACCGGCTGTATTAAATGGCATCCGCTTTTGTGACTAATTGCAAAAATAACCAGCAATGAAGGTAAATATGTCTTGATGAGGTTCTCACGCCGTCCCACCAGGTGATCAGATACAAACCAAGAAAAAAGGTTCATGCTTGCAATTCTCAAAATTATTTCACTCCGGAGTAAAGAAGACGATACATAGTCCCTACCCTGTGAGAACCTCTATGCAAGATGTGGGCAAAAATTCTAACTGCAAAAAATTATCTCATATACGTATGTATTTTTATCAAAATTTGCGGATTTTTTTATATTTCATAATAAAAAACTTATAATTTTTTCATAATTTTAAGTATAACGATAATATATTTCGTTCAATAACTTTTTTTATTGTGTATTACTGCTAAGTTTTTCAATTGATATGATCGTATTTTTAAGTAATAGGCATTATAATTCACATTGACTGCAGAATATGCCTACCGTACCAACCCTGAATGCTTGAAAACAGTATGAAAATGCCACCGGCGCAAGGCCAGGCCTCAATGTGCGACGCGTTGACTAATAGCCTAAGATGTCTTTAAAGAGGGTAGTTTCAACCGACCAAAAAAATAAGATGCAAATCCTCAACATATTTGAAAGCACCGAAAAAATACAATCGTCGATGCGGAATGCGGTTATCGATTTTTCAAAAATGACTACCAGCATTGTAGCTTTGGTGACGGATCAAGTCCGAAACGGAGAAACGGTTATTGGTTACGGCTTTGGCTCGAATGGACGGTATGCTCAAGGCGGCATCCTTCGGGAGCGTCTCATCCCTCGCATACTAGAAACTCCACCAAAAGAATTGTTAGATGATCGAGATATTCTCGATCCCCTTAAAGTTCAAACAACAATGCTGGCAAATGAAAAGCCCGGCGGTCATGGAGATCGGGCAGTCGCAGCTGCAGTAATTGACATGGCAGTTTGGGACGCTGTTGCGAAAATTGAGGAAAAACCGCTTTGGAGATTGCTTTCCGATAAGTTTAACAACGGAAAATTTGACGAGGAAGTTTTGGTTTATCCAGGTGGTGGATATTATTACGACGGCCGTGAAATCGATGGCCTTTGCGAGGAAATGCAGCGCTATCTGGACTTGGGATACCGAATAGTAAAGATGAAGATCGGAGGTGCCAGCCTTTCAAAAGACATGGCACGTATCGAGGCTGTTCTGAAAATATTAGGTGATAAAGGCGAAAATTTAGCAGTAGATGCTAACGGTAAATTCGGACTTGCTGAGGCGCTTGAATATGCAAAAGAAATCGAGCCGCTAGGCCTCGCATGGTATGAGGAGCCAGGGGATCCTCTAGATTACGAACTGCATAGAAAGCTAATATCTCAATATGATGGAGCGGTCGCGATTGGGGAGAATTCACTTTCTCATCAAGATGTGGTCAATTTCGCTCTATATGGCGGCTTGCGTCCAAATTTAGACTGGATTCAGATGGACCCGGCACTAGGGTACGGCTTAACTGAATACCTTCATACGATCAATATATTAAAACCACTAGGCTGGGCAAAAAAACGCCATGTACCACACGGAGGACATCAACTGGGCATGAATGTGGCGGCCGGCTTGCAACTAGGGGGCACGGAATCTTATCCACTTGTATTTAAACCCTTTGGAGGACTCGCTGATAATGTATTGATTGAAAATGGCTTGACCAAAGTACCTGAAGTGCCTGGGATAGGTATCGAGTTAAAGTCAGAAATATTCAGTCTATTCAGTAGCCTAACACAAGGATAGTAAGCTTATGGCAGAAATTGTGATCACGGAATTTGTCGATGATGCAACAATTCAGAATTTGTCTCAAGATTATCAGGTGCATTTTGATCCAACACTTGTTGATCAACAACAAAACTTGCCAAGTTTGCTTCAAGATTGCCGCGCATTAATTGTGCGAAATCGCACACAGGTCACCTCCGAATTGCTGAAATCTGGACCTAACATCAAGGTTATTGGGCGTCTCGGAGTAGGTCTCGACAACATTGATACCGAAGCATGTCAGAAACAAGGCATCGAAGTTTGTCCTGCCATCGGAGCTAATTCCATCTCAGTTGCTGAATACTCAATAACCGCAATGCTAATGCTCCTAAAACGTGGTATTTTTAATGTGACCGAACGTGTCATAGCAGGTGAATGGCCTCGTACAGAATTAATGGGGTTAGAAGCTGCGGGACGAAATTTTGGGCTAATTGGATATGGAGCTATTTCTCGAGAGGTAGCTACACGTGCAAATTCTTTAGGCATGCAGGTAATGGCGTTCGACCCTTTTATCAATCACAGTGACCCTATCTGGGGTATCGCCAAGCAAGCTACGCTCGATGAGATCATAACGACAAACGATGTCATAAGCTGTCATGTTCCGCTCAATAACGCTACATACCATGTGATTGATGAGACCGCTATTGCGCGAATGCGTACAGGCACGATTGTAATCAACGCTTCAAGAGGTGGTGTTGTTGATGAAAAAGCAATAATCGCCGGATTGAAGTCTAAGAAGCTTGGCGGAGCCGCATTAGATGTCTTTGAATATGAGCCACTTGACCAAAAGTCAGGAGCTGAATTTCATGAAGTGCCGAACCTTTTGATTACCCCCCACGTTGCATGGGCGACTGAGGAAGCAGATATAAAAACTGGCGCAGTAACTGTTGCTAATGTTCGCAGAGTCCTAGGTTGTGGCCGGAAAAAATAAGACCGGATATGCACCTATACGAACGATAGTGATAAGAAACACTAGTATTTTAAAGCTAGGGATTTTAATTCAAGTATTGCCTGATAGCGCGCAAAATTTGATTTTTGCCTATGCCTTCAAACCTCAGCTCTTATTGGGTTGCTAAGGGTGCCAATGCCTTCTATAGAAATTTTACAAATGTCGCCCGGTGTCATAAAAATTGGTGGGTTTCGGACAAATCCTACACCGGGAGGTGTGCCAGAAACAATCAAGTCACCAGCCTCAAGCGTCATGACCTTGGTAATTTCGTGTATCAGCTCGGAAACATCAAACATCATATCTGCAGTATTGCCATCTTGAAGTAACTCATCATTTAGATGGGTCTGGATTCCGAGCCCTTGAGCGCCAGGCGGCAGCTCATCGATAGTCACCAACTCAGGGCCAAACCCTCCAGAGGCGTCGAAGTTTTTACCGGATGTCCAAGTTGGACTTTTAAATTGAAAGTCACGCACCGAGCCTTCATTAAAAATCGAATATGCTGACACCATATCGAGTGCCTTTGCCCTTTCAATGTTACGCCCATTTTTACCTATTACCACCACCAGCTCTGCCTCATAATCAAATTCTGTGGATGACTTAGGTACGATGAGGGGCTGTTCATGAGCCACCAACGTTGATTTAAACCGCGGAAAAAGTATAGGATAATCAGGTTTCTCAAGTTTAGTTTCCGCCGCATGATCTTCATAGTTAAGCCCAACGCAAATAATTTTGCTTGGGTTCCAGACCGGTGGAAAATATTTTATTCCTGAGAGAGTGTGAACAGAATGCGACGGAGGATTATCAAAAACATCTTGCAAGCGTCCTTCAACCGGTGCCGCAAGTAGTTCACACATATCCGAAGGCAAATCCGGAGCTGCCTCAGATATATCTACCAGGTCCTCATTACGTCGAAGCCCGATAGCCGGCTTGCCATTTTTTTCATATGCTAGAAGTCGCATGCTTATTTATCTCCTAGTTAAGAGAAAGTTATCCGCAGGAAGCCAAAGCAAAGACTATTCCTTTTCGATTAATTTGCAATTACCTGTTCTCACATGGGAACACTAGATAAAGCTGCCCGCAACCCTTAGCGACCTTTAAAAACAGGACGCCGCTTGGACAGGAAAGCATTTATTCCTTCCCTGAAATCGTCAGTCGCCATGGTTTGATAAGTCTCTTCGTGTTCCGCTGGCTTGATGGATTCTGGGTCACAAAGACGGCTAATAAATTTTTTATTCAAACGTTGAGCGATTGGCGCGCCGTCTGCAACACGACGTGCAGCTGCATATGCTTCCGCCGAAACCGCCGGATCGTCAACAACTCGATTAACAAAACCTATTTCCTTTGCCCTCTCAGCACCGAAAACCTGCCCCTCTAACAGCAGCTCCCGAGCTGCGGCTGGCCCAATAACCTGCATGACACGGGTAAGTTCACCGTAGTGCATTGTAATACCGAGCTTTTTTATAGGAACACCAAAACGGCTAGACTTCCCGCAAATACGCATATCACAGCAGGCGGCCACTTCAAGACCACCACCAACACAAACCCCCTCTATCAATGCAACTGTCGGGTGTAAGCATTCGTAAATGGCATCCATAGCAATATCAATAACGCGGTGATATTCTGCGGCTTGCGCTGGGGAAGAGCGCTCTTCGGCAAAACGTGAAATGTCAGCACCAGCCGCAAAAGCTTTTCCGCCAGCGCCACGCAGAACAACGCATCTCAACTCAGTGTTCTTCGAGAGGTCAGCCATAGTTTCACCAAGGCTAGTCCACATCTCTAAATCAATTGCGTTAAGCTTCTTTGGATTATTCAAAACAACCGTGGCTATGCAACCATCTTGATGACTGAGTATTTTCTTGGTCATGGAAATCTACTCCGGTGCGGCGTTGCCGCCGTGGGCGAGATAATCTAAAGCAACAGAAACACCGTTTTTTTTGTGGGGTATTCCGGATAACCCTAACCCCATTTCAATCCCACAGAGTGTGCCCGATAGCATCAGCTCGTTGAAATCTCCAAGATGTCCTATTCTGAATACTTTTCCTGCCACTTTTCCAAGTCCATTACCAAGTGACATATTGAAATTTTCGAGAATAACTGAGCGTAGTGCATCAGCATTGTGCCCATCAGGCACGTAAATAGCAGTGAGCACATTTGAGCGAGCTTCGTTGTCCGAACAGACGATTTCTAAATCCCACGCGCGTACCGCGCGCCTTGTAGCTTCCGCAAGGCGTGCATGGCGAGCAAATACGTTCTCCAAGCCTTCTTCGTTAAGCATAGCGATCGCCTCCTTTAACCCGTAAAGAAGATTAGTGGCAGGCGTATAAGGGAAATAACCGGTCTCATTCATCTTGAGCATTTCTGCCCAAGACCAGTAGGATTTCGCTGTCTTGGAATATTTACTTAGTTCCTTTGCCTTCGCACTGATTGCATTAAAGCTAAGTCCGGGCGGCATCATTAAGCCCTTCTGCGAACCTGCAATGGTAACATCGACCCCCCATTTATCATGGCTGTACTCTATCGACCCCAGCCCCGATATTGTATCAACCAACAAGAGTGCATCATGTCCGGAACTATCCATAGCGCTGCGTACTGCACCAATATTGTTAACCATTCCCGTAGAAGTTTCATTATGTACAATACAAACTGCCTTGATCTCGCCAGCGCTGTCATCAACAAGCAAATCCTCTAACAGTGAAGGGTTTATAGGATTACGCCAATCACCATCAATAAATTCAGCACGAAAGCCAAGACGATTAGCGAGATCTTTCCATAATGTAGCAAAATGGCCAGACTCGTACATAACAATGCGGTCGCCGGGGGATAACGTATTAACCAGAGCCGCCTCCCATGCTCCCGTACCGGAGGCAGGAAAAATCAGCACCTCATCTTCTGTATTGAAGATCAGTTTTAATTCATCAAACAACGAACGCGCCATGACACCAAAGTCAGGGCCCCTGTGATCTAATACTGCACTGTCGATCGCTCTTAGGATTCGTTCGGGTGTATTTGAAGGACCAGGAATTTGCAGAAAATGACGACCACTCCGATAGCTCATATAATGTTTTCCCTAATTAATTTCTCAAGCGCTCATTTTGCATACAAAATAAGTAATCGTTAATAAGTTTATACTCAATAAAATCAATATTTTACAGATTTGTTTCCGTTTTTTATTTTTTTTGCATACAATCTCAAGCTCTGCCATATTATTGTAGTAGAGTTTATGCAGGAAAGCCAAGCATGACATTCCGACATCAAATAGTCACTGAGGAAAAATCTCGTATCGGCGATAGCTCCGTAGCTGCACGACTTGGGAACTCACTAGAGGGTGAAGTTCTGTTTGATCGCTTCAGCCGAGGTCGATACAGCACAGATGCTTCCCATTACCAGATAGAGCCTATCGGAGTAGTCGTTCCTAAAACTGTAGGAGATATTGAGGCAGCAATGGAAATCGCACGCGAGGAAGATATTCCTATTCTTCCACGCGGCGGCGGCACATCTCAATCCGGCCAAACTATCGGTGAGGCGTTGGTCCTCGATGTAAGCAAACACCTCAACAAAGTTGTTGAATTTGACCCGGGATCAGAAAGCATTTTAGTCGAACCCGGAATCGCGCTTGACCAGTTAAATGGGCTGCTTGACCCGCATGGTCTGATGTTCATGGTTGATGTTTCCACCTCTAGCCGAGCCACCATTGGTGGAATGACTGGCAATAATAGCTGTGGTTCACGCTCTATTCGTTATGGTATTATGAGAGATAACGTGATCGCCATTGATGCTATTCTTGCTAACGGCGAAAAACATCATTTTGGCGAATTACCTGTTGATATTGAAAAGGCCGATCTACCTGAATCCTATCTACAGCTAGCGCGCCAATTGCTCGAGTTTGGCAATCGGGAAGCAGATGAAATTCTCGCCCGTTTTCCGCGCCTCATGCGCAGAGTAGGTGGATATAACATTGACTCCCTAGTGCCGGGCGCCTCAAATCGACCGGGGGGTGGAGGGGTAAATCTCGCCCATCTTCTTGTTGGATCCGAAGGAACACTCGGCTTTTCGACTCAAATAAAACTCAAACTTCATCGGCAACCATCCCGAAAGGTACTTGGCATTTGCCACTTTCCGTCTTTCCATAAGGCAATGGATACAACTCGACACATCGTAAAACTTAATCCAACATCGGTCGAACTTGTCGACCGAACAATGATGGATTTAGCATTGGATATTCCAATTTTTCGACCGACGATCGAAAAGTTCGTCCGGGGAAGGCCAGATAGTTTGCTCTTGGTTGAGTTCGCAGGTGAGGATGAGAGTGAACAACTTGGGCACTTGAAAGAGCTCGACGTTTTGATGAGTGACCTAGGGTTTCCAAACTCCGTGGTAGACGTCATCGCTGCGAAACATCAAAAAGAAATACTGGAGGTACGTAAATCCGGATTAAACATTATGATGTCAATGAAGGGCGAGGGCAAACCGATTTCTTTTATAGAGGATTGCGCCGTCCCATTGGAGGATTTGGCCGAGTATACTAACCGGCTTACCGAAGTTTTCGAAAAAAATGGTACACAAGGGACTTGGTATGCTCATGCGTCCGTTGGATGCTTGCATGTTCGCCCAGTGATCAATCTTAAAGAAGAGGATGGGGCGAGAAAAATGCGTGCAATCGCCGAAGAAGCTTTCTCGATGGTTCGCGAATACAAAGGTTCTCACTCGGGCGAGCACGGTGACGGTTTGGTTCGGTCTGAATTTCACAACAAAATGTTCGGTGAACAGATTGTGAAAGATTTTGAACACATAAAAGATATGTTCGATCCTAAACAGTTCTTAAACCCGGGCAAAATTGTGCGCTCACCAAAGATGGATGATAGATCACTCTTTCGCTTCAAGCCTAATTATAAGCAAAAGGCAATTGATACTGTCCTTGATTGGTCGGAATGGGGCAGCTTCGCGAGCGCAACCGAAATGTGTAACAATAATGGTGCGTGTCGGAAAAAAGATGCCAACGTAATGTGTCCCTCTTTTCGTGCTACTGGCGACGAAAAAGACCTTACTCGTGGACGCGCTAACACTCTTCGACTTGCGTTATCTGGACAACTCGGAAAAGACGCTCTTGTAAGCGACGAGATGGCGGAGACAATGGCGCTTTGTGTAAGCTGTAAAGGCTGCAAACGTGAATGTCCGACTGGGGTGGATATGGCACGAATGAAAATCGAGTTCCTCCACCATTATAAAAACCGTCACGGCTTCACGTTAAGGGATAAACTGATAGCTTACCTACCTGCATATGCACCATATGCAGCAAAATTGCCGTGGCTATTTAATGCTCGTAATTGGATACCCGGCGCTGCATTGTTAGCCGAGGCTGTTACAGGGATAAGTTCTCGCCGCAAATTACCCCGTTGGCGCACTGATTGGTTTAGAGTATCTAAAAATGCAGTTGGCCCTTCAAATGGCCCGCGAGTGGTGCTTCTAGCAGATGTTTTCAATTCGTACTTTGAACCCGAAAATCTTCAAAGCGCAGTAAAGGTGCTAACAGGAGCAGGATATAGAGTTCATATACTTGGCAAAGATAATGGGCATCCACTTGACGACGGTCGGACCCTCTTAGCTACAGGCATGGTTAAAAAAGCTCAAAAGCGAATTCAAGAGATGGTCAATAAACTAAAACCCTTTGCCGAGGGTGGGGTGCCAATCATCGGACTTGAACCTTCCTCAATATTTATGCTTCGCGATGAATACATAGCCTTATTACCAGGGCCAGACACCGAGATAATATCTGAGAATGCGATGCTATTTGAAGAATTTTTGGCAAAAGAATCTGATTCAGGGAATCTCAAACTTCGGCTACAACCGCTTACACATTCAAAAGCACTTCTACATGGCCATTGCCATCAAAAAGCATTTGCCACGATGAGTTCAGTGCAGAAGGTATTGAGCCTTATCCCTAACCTCGAAATCACCACCGTATCTGGCAGTTGCTGCGGTATGGCCGGAAGTTTCGGTTATCAAAAAGAAACATATGACCTTTCACTCAAAATGGGCGAGATGTCGATACTACCTGCCGCAAGGGAAGCAGAAGATACCACTCTAATCATAGCTGATGGTACTAGTTGTCGACATCAAATAATTGACGGAGCACAAAAAAAAGCACAACACGTGGTCAGGGTATTGGATCAGGCGATGGTGCAATAATGCCCAACGATAATCATGTTAGTTCCCTCCACGATAATCTTGTCAGAGATATTCGTGAAATGGTACTTGACGGTACCTTAGCACCCGGCCAAAGAGTCCCTGAACGATTTTTGACTGAACAATTCGGTGTTTCACGCACACCTTTAAGGGAAGCGATCAGAGCACTCGCCTCTGAGGGAACGTTAGAATTACTTCCAAATCGTGGAGCCCGCGTAACAAAAGTTTCTGCGAAAGAAGTTGATGACCTTTTCGAAGTCATGGGGGTGCTCGAAGCTCTGTCTGGAGAGCTAGCAGCTAAAAAAGCGACAAACCCGGACATTGCAGAGGTAAAGGCATTACACTATCAAATGGTTCTTCATTTTACGCGTAGAGAGCTGATTGCTTATTTCCACTTGAACCAACGTATTCACGAAAAAATCCTAGAGATAGCGGGAAATGACATTTTGATGAATATGTATCAAACACTCGCATTTCGTATCCGTCGCGCACGATACGTGGCAAATATTTCAGAAACACGGTGGTCGACTGCGGTCAAAGAACACGAAGAATTATTGGCTGCCTTGGAGTCTCGTGATGGAGAAAAACTCGGGCATCTTCTGCGCCGACATCTTGCGAACACCTGCGAAATAGTTCGCAAAGCGATTGAGGACAGTCCCACTTCACATTAAGGTAGGGAATATCTGGCATTTATTAAGTTGGAGTAAACCATGACTATAACGAGACATGATCAAAACGACATTATGAGCAAGGTTGTTGAACATAATGGTGTTGTCTACGTATCCGGGAATACTGCGGATGATAATTCAGTAGGTATCAAGGAGCAGACCGCGCAAGTCTTAAAAAAAATTGATGGTTATCTTGCACAAGCCGGAACAGATAAATCAAAATTACTTTCGGCAACTGTTTATGTGGCCGATATGTCGCAAAAGCCGATGATGAACGAGGCTTGGCAGGCATGGTTATCTCCTGGAAATCATCCAACACGTGCTTGCGTTTGCACTGGACTTGGTTCACCTGAAACCCTAGTTGAAATTGTGGTGACTGCAGCAAAGTAATAATTGCTACCAAGCAAGATCCGGGACAGGTCGGGTTGTAATTTCATTCTCTGATAGTGACTTCTCGAGTACCGATGCAGCACCGAGAACAAAACTATCAGAGAAGTGAGGGCCGCAAATTTGAAGCCCAAATGGCATTCCTGTGTGATCCAAGCCACAGGGAAGGTCCGTGATAGGATTACCCGGAATAGTCAAGCCCCACGTGAGAGCCATCCATTCAACATAATTATCGAACTTTTTATTGTTTATTTGATTGCAATAACGCTGTTCTATTGGAAATGGTGGGATAGCATTAGTTGGACAAATTAGTAGATCATAATCCTCAAAAAAGTTACTCATAGAACGAAAAATATTAGTTTGCTCTTGAAGCGCCCAAGTTATGTCCATTGCATCAAGCTTTAATCCGGCCTGATAGTTGTCTATTACGTTTTGCCCCAATTCATCACGCCGATTTTCATAACGGTCACGATGCTTGGATAAAAAATGCACAGCGCGCAGAACCCAATTACAACGACGCACGTCGAGTAAATTAGGTGCAGCATCGACCCAATTTTTGAATAAGGGCTTGAGGTGTTCCACTCGCTCCCAAAAAATTGAACGCAAACCATCATCTACCTCAGCGAAACCAAGATCATCACAGAACGCAACCTTTAGATCGGATAGGTCGACGCTAACAGACTTTTGAAATCTTTCTCGAGCCCACGGGGTAGATAACGGATCACGATCATCGTACCGCGCCAATGTCGATAACATGAGCTGGGTATCAGCAACCGTTCGGGCCATAGGCCCCTGCACAGAATAGTTGGTGTAGCCAATGCTGTGCCGCTCTGTCGGGACAATGCCAGGTGTACTCCGGTGAGCAACCACACCACAATATGCAGCAGGAATACGGAGGCTACCCCCAGAGTCTGAACCACTCGCCAATGGCACCATACTTGCCGCTAATGCCACTGCAGAACCGCCTGATGAACCCCCACACGTGCGGGTAATATCAAAAGGATTACCTGTAGCACCGTAGACTTTGTTAACGGTATGGGCGCCAGCACCGAATTCCGGTGTATTGCTTTTCCCAAGAATTATCGCGCCTGCTTCACGAAGCACGCTAACATTGCTTTCGTCCTTTTCAGGCACATGGTCTTTGTAAAGCAGAGATCCATATGTAGTTCTCAAATCTTTGGTATCTTGCAAATCCTTAATGAGTATGGGCAACCCATGCAACGGACCTAGTTTGGCCCCACTTCCCACAGCACGCTCCGCTTTTTTAGCTTCATCAAGCGCATGATTAAAACAATTTGCCACAACAGCGTTTAAAGATGGATCCACCCGTTCTATTCGACTGATACAACTACTTACGAGCTCCACCGGAGATAGCGCTGATTTTAATATTGCATCCCTTGCGGCACAGGCATCTAATTCGTAGGGTTCTGTCATAATAGGCTCACCTGAAAGATATTAAAGATCACTTTTATCATAATGAGACCGTGTTAAAATCTCGATAAAATAATGATTAAGAGGAATAGGCATGGAACTGCAGTTGGATGGTAAAACTGCTCTCATAACTGGAGCTTCCCAAGGAATTGGGGAGGGCACAGCTAAGGTATTGGCAATGGACGGCGTCAGATGTGTTATCAGTGCTCGACGTCTCGACCTGTTAGTTGAACTTTCTGACAACATTGAAAAACTTGGTGGGGTACGTCCAATTCCAATCTCTAAAGATTTGTTTAAAGAGAATGCGACAACCGAACTTGCTTTAGAGGCTCTACAGGCCCTCGGAAAAGTTGATATTTTGGTTAATTCCGCCGGTCGTAGTAAAGACCCAGCCGCCCCTAAAAACCTGCCGCTAGACTATCCTTCAAAATATTGGGATCAAGAGATGCATTTAAATTATGGGGCTGTTAGAGAGATAAGTTGTGCAATTTTGCCAGGCATGATTGATCAAGGGTATGGCCGAATTGTCAACATAACAGGCAAATCTGAACCTGAAAAACCGCGCACTGCAAACCCAGCTAAGGCAGCAG
>MDTC01241102.1_pt1 | contig 13622 bp, 14 predicted proteins | sample 811181 | NCBI WGS metagenome assembly MDTC01 (sample SAMN05326644, study PRJNA326480) | marine metagenome | isolation source: seawater | place: Pacific Ocean: North | collected 2011
AGAGGGAAAGGAAATCATCAAGGGTATTGATTTAGCAATCAAGTCCGGTGAAATCCACGCCATAATGGGACGAAATGGTGCCGGTAAATCAACTCTAGCCCACGTTCTAATGGGGCACCCAGCATTTGAGATTACCCAAGGTGAAATCTATTTCCTCGGCAAAGCAATCGACGAATATGACGTTTTTGAACGCGCTAGAGCTGGTATGTTCCTATCGTTTCAATACCCACCGTCTATTCCAGGCGTACAAGTCGGAAACTTCCTCAAGAAATCGGTGAACAATGTTAGAGCTGAAAACGTCAAAGCAAGGGCCTTCCGCAAAGAGCTAAACGCTGCCATGGAAAAACTGGAAATGGACAAAAGTTTCCTTTCAAGGTACGTCAACGATGGATTTAGTGGCGGCGAAAAGAAGCGTTTGGAGATGCTCCAAATGATGCTTTTAGAGCCCAAGCTTGCGCTACTTGACGAGACTGATTCCGGACTTGACATTGACGCGCTCCGATTGGTTGCAAGAGGGATAAACGAAACCGCTGAGAATACCGGATTTTTAGTCATCACTCACTATCAAAGACTCCTTGATTTAGTCAAACCAGATTTCGTACACGCAATGATTGACGGTAAGTTTGTGAAGAGTGGCGGACCAGAATTAGCCCTCAAACTAGAAGACAAAGGATATGATTGGCTGGAGGCTTGAAAATGAGTGAAGAAGCAATTAACGCAGTAGGAGATTATCAATATGGGTTTCACGACCCAGAAAATGCAACCATTCGTTTCGACAAAGGACTGTCTGAACAAGTTGTTAGGGACATTTCAGAACTGAAGGGCGAACCAAAATGGATGACCGATATCAGAGTCAAAGCTTACCACCATTTCATGGAGCGACCAATGCCTGATTGGGGAAATTGTAACATGTTAGAGTCGATAAAATTTGACGACGTCACGTACTTCCTCCGGTCATCGGAACAAACCGAAAAGAATTGGGATGACGTCCCTGATGACATCAAAAATACCTTCGATAGACTAGGTATTCCAGAGGCGGAGCAAAAATGGCTTGGCGGCGTTACTGCTCAGTATGAATCTGAAGCAGTCTACCACTCTATACGAGAAGACCTAGAAGAACAGGGAGTTATCTTCCTCGACATGGATTCAGGTCTAAAGGAACATCCTGAGATTGTCAAGAAATTCTTCGGCACCGTCATCCCCTATGCTGACAACAAGTTTTCCGCCCTCAACACCGCAGTATGGAGCGGTGGGTCATTCATCTATGTCCCAAAAGGAGTTCATGTAGAGATGCCTGTTCAAGCATACTTCAGAATTAATGCTAAAAACATGGGCCAATTCGAACGAACTCTAATTATTGCCGACGAGGGTAGTAGTATTCACTATGTCGAGGGATGCACTGCGCCAACTTACTCAACTGACTCATTACACTCTGCAGTTGTGGAACTAATTGCTATGGATGGTGCTAAGATTCGTTATTCAACAGTTCAGAACTGGTCTGCTAACGTCTACAACCTTGTTACCAAGCGAGGTATTGCTCACAAAAATGCAGTTGTTGAATGGGTCGATGGCAACATCGGCTCCAAACTAACCATGAAGTACCCAGCGGTAATTTTGAAAGGCGAAGGATCGCACGCAGAAATAATCTCTGTCGCCTACGCTGGCGAGGGACAACACCAAGACGCCGGCGCTAAAGTTCACCATTTAGCCCCCAATACTACCTCAAACATCCTTTCAAAATCGATTTCCAAGAATGGAGGTCGTTCTTCCTATCGGGGTTTACTAAAAGTCAACCCAAAGGCACATGGTTGCCGTTCAAAAGTAGTTTGTGATGCTTTAATGCTAGACGCTGACTCAAGGTCTGACACCTACCCCACAATGGAAGTAGGAAATTCTAGCGCAGACTTAGAGCATGAAGCTAGCGTATCGAAGATATCTGGTGACCAATTATTCTACCTCATGAGTCGAGGTTTTAGTGAAGAAGAGGCTATGGGACTCATCGTAAATGGGTTCTTTGAACCATTTACTAGAGAGCTACCAATGGAATATGCTGTCGAACTAAACAAACTCCTCGAACTTGAGATGGAAGGTGCAATTGGATGAGTTACCTAAACCTACCAGTGCCAAATAAGTCTGAACACTTGTGGCGCTACACATCTTGGAAGAGGGTCCACCCAACCAAAATCGACGTGGTTCCGAAAATAACCCCCGCCACAGTAATGGTGAATGGACAGATAACTGATTCCGATACTGTAAATCATAACCCACTAATTGAGGAAATTTCTCGAACCTTTCTCGCAGAATCAAACGATACTTGCCACAACATAACCGTTGATGAGCAAAACAGCCAGTTAACCATCGACGTTAATGGACATGATGCGATGAACTCCTGCAACTTCCACATCCTAGCCAAATCATCAGGTAACATAACGCTACATATTTCGGGAGATGTGGAATGGTTTGGTATTTCTATCTCGGGTCACCTAGCCAAAAATGTCAATCTATCATTTGCAATTATCAACGACCTTAATGAATCGGCTACGATGCTAAGGGTTGAAGACTGGAATATTGCGAGGGACTCTACTCTTGAATATGGTGAACTATCAATCGGTGGGAATCGCCTCAAAAGTGACATTAGAACCTATCTCCGCGGGGAAAATTCTTCCTTAACTCAAAATATTGCAGTTTACTGCAGCACCACTAGAGTCGATGACCACCACATCGAAATTCACCACCTTAGCGGCCGCAGCAATTCCTCATTATCGGTTAAGTCTGCTTGTTCTGATAAGGGACACGCAATTGGTACCGGATTATTAGCGATCGACGAGGACTGTGACCAGACTGATGCAGGTCAAGTTTTCAAGAACCTGTTATTATCCGATCAAGCCAAAGCAGAATCAATCCCGGAACTAGAGGTGCTATCAGATGATGTCAGTGCAGCCCACGGGGCTGCAAGTTCATCTGTCGACGAAGAGCAAATACACTACCTGATGACTCGAGGGTTTACACCAGAAGATGCCAAAGCGGAAATCGTTGAAGGTTTCCTAATCAGCAGTTTTGCGAAGATAAATAATGATACAACTAGACAGTTCCTGCTTGACGCGCTGTCAACCCAAAGCTATGATTGAGGTGAAGATTTTGCGCGAAGATTTTCCAATTTTGCAGCGAGAAATCAATGGCTATCCGCTCGTCTACCTTGACAATGCTGCAACCACCCAAAAACCAAACTCAGTAATTGATGCGATGAATGATTATTACTCAAACTCCAACGCCAATGTTCACCGAGCAGTCCACACTCTTGCCGGTGAAGCAACCGAAGGGTATGAATCCTGTCGGCGGGCGTTAAAATCCCGCTTCAATGCCAACAAAGCCATCATAACTAGTGGCACAACCGAAGCGATAAATTTGGTTGCCCATGCTTGGGGGAGGGCCAATTTGTCTGATGGTGATGCGATTATTTTGACTGAAATGGAACACCATTCCGATATTGTCCCATGGCAAATGTTAGCCAAAGAGATGAACATTGAGCTTAGGTACGTGCCGGTGCAAAAAGACCTTACCCTTGACATGGAACTCTTTGAGGCCGCTATTAAGGGGGCAAAGTTGGTCTGTGTAGTCCACATCTCAAATGTACTGGGAGTATGTAACCCGGTAGAGAAAATCGTTGAAATTGCTAAACAAAACGGAGCTAGAGTTCTCCTTGATGCTGCTCAAAGCGCACCACATCAGGAAATTAACTTCGAACAGATAGGCGCTGATTTCATGGCCTTCTCAGCGCACAAAATGTGCGGTCCGACCGGAATTGGCGCACTGCTGGTCAACGATGAATCATTTGATGAAATGCAGCCATTCATGGGCGGTGGCGACATGATTGAAACCGTGTCAATTCACGGCTCGACCTATCAAAAAAACGAGCAGAAATTTGAAGCGGGCACTCCAAGAATCGCCGAAGCAATTGGCTGGACAGAGGCGATAAAATGGCTAAACTCCGTCGACATAAAAATCGAACACAAAAGAATTCTCGAATCTGCTAGGTGGCTATCTGGTGAACTACGCAGAATGGGTATGACGGTGTATGGTCGTCATGATGATAATGATGCAGCTGTTGTGTCCTTCCTTCACCCAACGATGAACAGCGAGGACTTAGCACATTTGCTTGATGCTAGAGGTTTTGCAGTTAGAACCGGACATCATTGCGCTCAACCACTGCTCGACCGTCTGGAAATATCGGGTACTGTTCGGGTTTCACTATACTTCTACAATACTCATGATGAGGTGGTATCTTTTGTCAACTATCTAGAGGAAATTTTGGAGCGATTTGCATGAATTACTCAGCTGAATTGCTTGAACTGATCGAAGAATTCCAAGACATTGATGACAAAATGGAAAGACTTGAAATGGTTTTTGATCTAGCCGATGAAGTTAACTTACTACCTGTTGAGCAATGGTGCGATACTACACGAGTCCAGGGTTGTCAATCTGAAGCGCATGTAAAGGTCGAGGTGTTGGACTCTGAAGTTAACTTCTATGCCGGTGCTGATTCCAAATTAGTTCAAGGACTAATGGGCATTTTGACAATGGCGATACACGGTTCAAAGGCCGATTTAGTGCTAAGTCTAACTCCAGAGTTTGCAACCGAAATGGGAATACTTAATTCACTATCACCGAGTCGTTCAAATGGCTTTCGAAATATGTTTGACAAGGTGATGACTGAAGTAAAACAACAGGTTGATTGATATAATGACGAGTAAGGATTTGGTAATGGACCAACTCGACGAAGTTGAAGACCCGGAATTAGACATTTCAATTGTCGAATTAGGTTTGGTTTACGACGTGCGCATTGAAGATCGTGATGACGGCAAACATGCTGAAATTGATATGACTTTGACCAGCCCAGGATGTCCTGCTGCGGCTGAGATAATGGCCGCTACCCATCGAGCAGCGCTCAACACAACAGGTATTGATTCAGTCCATGTCAACCTAGTTTGGTCGCCACGTTGGGACCCGAAAATTCACGCCTCAGAAGATGCTAGAATGGACATGGGAATTTGGGATTAACGCTTCACTACAATAGTCAGTAAATCCCCATCCCGCAGACGATGATCTAACCCTACACGTTGCCAGTCAAACTTGGCACTAGGACCTTTTATACGAGCAAAACGAAACTTCCTAACAAAATCACGGTGTAATTTATTACAGATATTCTCAACTGTTGAATCATCCTTGACAATTAACGGTTCTTCGAGATCTGCTTCTTGGCCTTGTGGTTTGAGAAACACGCGCATAAAACCCAGATTATCATAGATAAAATCCTTGAGCTCCTCCAGGCCAATATCCTTGAAAGCAGATATTCGCATGATGGGCCAATCGCTAGGTAACGCTTCTGTTGACCGAATCAGTTCCTCTTCGGTAGCAATGTCGATTTTATTTATTGCTATTACTGCTTTCTCATAAACTCGATTACCTGCCAAACAGTCAACAATTTGCTCTGCCGTTGCATTCTCACGCAGCGTCACAACAGCTGATGTGTAGCCAAATGACCTAATGATCTCACCCACATCTGCATCTGTTAGGTGTGTTTGTTCCACTGTTGTTCTGACATCTATACCGCCCTTATCGACGCGCTTGATGAATACTGGTGGTTTAGTTTCATTCAGCCGTAACCCTGCGTTATGTAGCTCCTTGTGAAGGACGTTGAAGTGGCCATCTTGAAACGGATCGACAATAAATAATGTCATATCAGCACTGCGAATTACATTAAGGATTTCTCTACCTCTACCCTTACCCTCGGAGGCACCTTTTATCAAACCGGGTAAGTCAAGAATCTGAATTTTCGCCCCCCGATGTTCCATAACTCCTGGAATACATGTTAAAGTGGTAAAAGCATAGCCACCGGCTTCGGAATGGGCATCGGTTACCTTTGAAATCAATGTTGATTTGCCGACGGATGGAAAACCAACTAATGCAACCGTGGCGTCTCCGGACTTTTTGACCTCAAAACCCTTTCCGCCACCGCTAGCCTTTGAGTGAGCCATGGCTTTTTCTTCTTTCAATTTGAGTTGAGCAATTTTGGCTTTTAGTTTGCCAATGTGAGCATTTGTTGCTTTATTTTTTTGAGTCTTATCAATCTCAGCGCGAATCAATTCGATTTGCTCCTTGATTGTAGCCATGTCGACCCCTAACCTTACGGGGCAGCCTCATGGTCTTGAAATGTATTGTTTCTTAGCCTCAAGTAAGGCAAAATGTTGTGTTATTATTAGACTACGAGGTTACTTTCATCTATGTCAGATTTGTTTGCAACAAATCATTATCCGATGACATCAAAACATACGGAGGTTTGGTTATCTTCATGGGGATTGAAACAGTATTGCTGATCGTCAATAAAAAATCCCTAGATGAGTTACTCAATACCTCATGGAATAAAGTCTATGATTTGATGGAACAAGCTAAATTGAGGCATTTGCGGCCAACTAAACTTGCCCGGCTTGAGAGAACTTTTGACATCGATTGTGAAGCAGAGATATTGGACTGGATGGAAACAATCGGTTCGATGACTGGGTCAGTGAAAGATGTATTACTTGCCATAGAAAACGGTGAGGAAGGCCTATTACAATTCATGCAATTTTCCAGCCCCGGTGCTTGGCAGTGCTGGGAAGCACGATCTTACTTATATCTCGATGTTGGCTTACAAAGGAAAATTGCTGATCGCAACGACTTATACTCCATGACTACATGGAATGAGCTAATAACGAATCTCGCTAACCTGCCTGAGGATGAGTTTGCAGATAAGGTGTGCATGGACTGGATGGCGCGTAGAAAAGAACTTGGAGAAACTCTGGATGAGAAGGAGGACCCAAAAATAATTCCTACATATGAAGCCCATGCAAGAAATTCAAAGTTACTAGTTCATGCGATCTCAGAGTGGCAAAATAACGAAGACAACATAGGTATCGTCGGTAGAGAACATCTCGAAGCAGCTCAGTGGGGTCATGGAGATATGAATTTAAGTTACTATTTGCGTAGATGAATACGACGGTTTCAAAAATAAGCGTCATTAGCGAACATCATGTCTGACTCGGACGAAGAGGTCACAACTGATTCCAATGATGACGAAGTCCCCGTCATTGATGATGATGCCGAAACCATGGAGGTTGGCGTTGTTGAGGAGCAAGACCCTTTACCAGCAGCATTAAGTCGAGCAGAAACTGCAGAAAAAGAAATCGCGTATAAGGAAGCAGAGATCCAGAACTTAAGGAAACGATTCCTCGCAGAGAAATCAGAATTAATACAGTACGGTAGCATGGGACTAGCTCGCAAGATGCTGTCGGTTCTTGCTGATGTAGACCGGGCGATGAACAACATCTCTGATGATGATCAATCACCGCTGGCGCAGGGATTGCGCATGTTGCGCAACAAAATGTGGCATGAGTTATCGGGAGATGGAGTAACGGCAATTGAGGCAAAAGGCAATAAATTTGACCCTGCTAAAATGGAAGCAATAACGACCATACCAGCAAGTGACAATTATCCAAGTGGAACTGTTGTTGATGAACTTGAAGCGGGTTATATGTACAAACAAAAGGTTTTGATCGCTTCTAGGGTTGTTGTGGCTTCCGAAGATTAGCCAACGTTGACGCCAGATACCATGGTTGAAAGACGAAATATAGCATCGTTATTGATTAGCCATTCGACAATTGGTGATGGTATTGTGGCCGACATAACCGATCTTACTGCATCATCCTCGTAGACCGTTGATAACATCAGTAACGTCTGTCTTACCCGCCAACCCTCGAAGTCATCCCGATTAGATAATTCGACAAATTCGACTGGGAAATTAGACGATTGATACAATTCCTTGGTTGTATTATCAGAGGTGACAAGTGTTCCCGCACCGTGGAATTTACTTGCGTGATTAACCCAATTTGGTGGATCGTTTAGGTCATCTATACCAACTATCTGAGCGACTTTATCATTAGCTAATAACCATGACTCTATCATTGATTTGCGTTCCTCAAACGTCCACGGATTGGTTGATTCCCAGCCTTTCTGCGCTGAACCGATTGCAATAGTTATCGCCTCACCATTTGCTAAACTAAACGCATGATTAAGCAAGTATTCATGACCCTTGTGAAGCGGTTGAAATCGTCCAAGCACGATGTAATTAATCATCCCTGCACCTCAAAAATAACCAGCGACATCGACTTCTGGAATGTCATGGCCATGGGCGCGGAAACAATCAAGCATGCGTTTGCAGCCTTCAATCATCTCTTCCACTGTTGTTTCACCCATTGAACCAACGCGAAACATTTTCCCTTTTAGGTGATCTTGGGCGCCAATTACTTGGGTTTGATATTTCTCTTTCAAGTCGCTACGCCAGTCATCATTGATTCCCTCAGGGTACAATATTGCGGTAACAGTTGCACTACGCTGAGAGATATCGGCGAGAAGTTCAAAACCGAGGTCAGTGAACAAATTCTGCACGCCAAGGGCAAGTTTGTGACATCGCTCCCATCGGTTTTCTAGACCCTCTGACTTTAGCGCATTAAGGGCTGCAGCCCAGCCCATTGCTAGATTAATCGCTGGGGTCCAAGGTGTTTGGTCATCATCGCCTTTCTTGTATGCTGAAACGAAGTCAAGATAGAATAACGGATTGATATCGCCCTGTTCCTTGATGACTTTACAGCGCTCGTAAAATCTCGAATTAAAGGCAATTGCCGCAATGCCTGACGGACCCGCAGTGCACTTTTGTGCACCCATTGCCGCAGCCTCAACATTCCACGCCTCTAGGTCGACTGGAAGCCCGCCAATCGATGTTATACCATCTAAGATGAATGGGGTTTGATAACGACTACACATTTCTGCAATCGCTGGGGCATCTTGGGTAATTCCCGCACTAGTTTCATTGTGGCATATTAGGACAGCCTCATAGCACTTCCTCGCCAATTGCTGCTCTAATTCGTAGAGATCAAACGCACGACCCCATTCATATTTTACATGTTTAACTTTGCAGAAGCGTTTGCACATCTCAGCAACGCGCTCACCGAATTTTCCGTTGGTTGGGACGAGCACCAAATCGTTCGGCCTAAACCGATTTGCAATTATCATTTCCATCGCCGCTGTGCCGCTTCCAGAAACCGCCATTACCTTATAATCATCATCACCTGACCAGGATTGAGTCTTCTTGACTGGTGCTGATGGTGAGATGTTAAATGCATAGCGCAGCCCAGAATTTAAGTCAGCCATAACGTCACGAAATTCTGCACCCCGAGCAGTAATAACTGGGGTCGCCATGGCGTCCAAGCAGCTTTGATTCATCCGCACAGGTCCCGGAACAAGGAAGCAATCCCCTTGATGGTCTGCCATGGTGTATGCTGTTGATGCTGGTTATTCAATTAATGTACGAAAGCGTCGAACTCATAGATGACAAGTATGACGGCTTGATATGATGCGAATCGGGGTGGCTATGTTACAGGGTGCCCGCCACGAGCATTGTGAGGCACTTCAACATGCAGCATTAGAAATGGGCTCAAGTGTTGAAATCATTCAACTGCGCAAGGCCTCCGAACTGAATGGCTCAATAGACGGACTAGTTCTTCCGGGTGGCGAATCTACTACTATGCGCATTGCTAGTTTGAGCGAAGCCTTGCTAGATGGAGTATTCAGTTGGATGGCTAAGTACCCAGACCGCCCGGTTCTAGGCACCTGTGCCGGCGCCATACTTCTAGCAAATCCAGGTTTGAACTACCAGCCGTTTATTGATGTTAAAGTCTCGAGAAACGCTTGGGGGCGTCAACGTTACTCATTTGAAGCACCATTGACGATATTGCTTGACACACCAAACAATAGCGATTCAGCAACTTTCGAGTTGAGTAGAGACAGGTTTAATCACAAGCCACTGCCAATGTCCAAACAAGTTGCTCCACAAAGTAGTGAGTCTTTTCCCGGTGTATTCATCAGAGCGCCACGGTTCATTGAAGATTCAATCAATTGTCAACGAATCGCTATGCTGGAAACCGAGACCGTCGGCGTCCTGCAAGGCAGCAAATTAGCGCTAACGTTCCATCCTGAACTAACTGGTGATCGAAGATTTCACCGGTGGTTGATTGAGCAAATATCTCAAAATAAGTAATAAATTGATACGAGGTTTTGAAACCTAAACCACTCTCGGAGGGATGTTATTATGGTTGGACCTTTGCCGATGGCTACCGAAATATCACCGGCTGAAGTGGGTGAAGCAGAGGGTTGCATTCAGTGTCAAAGGGGTAGCAAGTTAGTTTTGTTCGTGACGGGAAAATGCCACTGGGGGTGCGATTATTGCCCACTATCAGACAACCGTCGTGAATCACCAGATATGTTTGCTAATGAGCGACGGTGTCAAAACTGGCAGGAGGTTATTGAGGAGGCCATAGCGATGAACGCAACGGGTACAGGGATTACCGGTGGCGACCCGATGCTCGATATGGAAAAGTCGCTGGAAGCGATTAAGCAACTAAAATCAGCCTTTGGCAATGGTCACCACATCCACCTTTATACATCGATACCATTCGACCCGATCAATTGTTCTAGATTTGCTGAGGCAGGCTTAGATGAAATACGCTTCCACCTACTTGATGGAAAACTAGCAAGATACGTTGAAGTAATCAACGAGTGCCATAAATTAGGGATAAATGTAGGAATTGAATTACCATGTGAGCCAGACAAAGCTGATGACTTGTTTGCTTTACTCGAGGAACTTGATGGTTCAAATGTTCAATTTCTTAACCTTAACGAATTAGAAATTACTGTCGGTAATCAAGAAAATATGGATGTACGTGGTTTCAATTTGAGTGGTGGGATGACTGCTGCTGCTGAAGGATCCTACGAGTTAGCAGTTGCGCTTAAACAGCAAGCAAAAGATATGAGTTTTCACGTCAAGTTTTGTACTGCTAGCTTCAAGGACGCAGGACAGCTACGCGCTAGATTTAGGCGTCGAGCCGAGGTTACATTGAGACCTTATGAGGTGATAAGTACTGATGATACTATTCTATTTGGCGCAATACCGACTGCTGAACACCACGCCAGAGATGACATCATAGAATTATCCGACCAACTGGATCTATCCGATGGCTGGATCAGATACGATCCGGTGGCTCGCCGCATCGAATTACCACTATCAGCAGCTGAAGTAATTGCTGACCATGTTGCGGTGCAAGTGCAACTAATCGAAATACATCCCACTCATGAGCGATTAGAAGTTTCAGTTGTCAATCTCAATGAGAATCGGTGATTACCTTACACTACCGGCAATAAACACGACACGCTTAATGCTAAATATTCCAGAATTATGGGTATATCATGCGAAAATCCTGCATTGCCGCTTCATTAATCATCCTCTTATTCATGCCGTCAATCTCAATGGCAGCAACGGAAGGAGGCGTGGACGTGAATCCGCAAGGTGATGAACCATTCGAGGTTATTTCTAGAGACAGCCCATCGATTGACAAGGAGCAATGGTCATTGACAATTGAGATGAGTGAGGAGGCCTACAACAATGGTACTACATTTGAGATAATCACCCAAATCTGCACCAATGATGGAATTTGTGACCCTCCGGTAACTATGGATGCGGAGGTCGTCGACAGACTCCACTCCATATCTGTCACGCCACCTAGCGATCACACATATGTCAACTGGCGTATCAAAGCCACAGACGCTGACGGCAACAAAACCAGTTACCCGCATGGCGACTGGTTCAAGACCTGGTCATCGTGTTACTACAACGATGGTAGCTGGGGAGGTGCTGATTCACTGGACGATGGTTGTGCAGATGATGGAGAAACGACACCTGGGCTATCGGCTGTAGCAACTATTGCTGCATTATCCTTAGCCGGATTGGTTGTTGCAGCGCGGAAATCCTACCAAAAATAATAAGCGATTGGTATCGATAAAACGACGATTATCGACAACCAATAAAGTGGCTTAGCCCACCATTTGCCGTGCAGTTTCTTGTCCAGCGTGTTACCGATTGTTTCCAGCGCTTCCTCGACTAATTGATCCGGGATAATGTCTGCAGACACTAGTACCACCAAATTTAGGCACAACACTGCTGACAATCAAGTTTCCCACCATACCAAACTTGATAACTCGTTTTACTGTATCAAGTCCATGCAGTGGCTGCTAGTAATCGGCATCATCGTGTTGCTTTACAGTTCTCTAGTTGGTTTACTGAATATATTATTTCCCGAGAAGCATCTCGATTGGGATAACATAAACACAGATGTGCTAAACTTTCCTGAGACATTTACCTGGGGTGTAGCCACTGCTGCACACCAAATCGAAGGCCACAATGTCAACAATTGGACGCAATTTGAGGACCGCGAAAACAAGGAGTCCAGCGGCTCAGCTTGTGACCACTGGAATCGCTGGCAGGATGATCACAACCTGCTGGTTGAACTGGGTGTGAGCAGTTACAGATTTTCCATAGAATGGAGTCGCATCGAGCCCAACCAAGGCGATTGGAATGAAGACGCAATCCAAGTGTACTCTGATATGATTGACTCTCTAATCAGTAAAGGTATCGAGCCAATGATTACTCTTCACCATTTCTCACATCCCATCTGGTTTGAGGAAAAAGGCGGCTTTTACCAGCAACAAAATATCTCATACTTTGTTGATTACTGTAGCCGTATATTTCCTTATTTTTCAGACCGAGTGAACAAATGGTGCACTGTCAATGAACCCGATGTATTCTCGATTATGGGCTATCATATGGGCATGTTTCCGCCCGGGCTACGTTCACCATTGAAAGCAATTAGAGTAATGAAAAATGTCATGGTTGCTCATGGTGAAGTTTACCATCGATTGAAACATCTTAACCCCAATTCCTATGTTGGCCTAGCTAAAAATGTAACAATATTTGACCCATATCGACGATGGAACCTACTGCACTGGCTGACGACTTTTGCCCTCAATTACATTTGGAATGGTGCGATTATATCTGCTCTTAGTCGAGGGAAAATGTACGGTAAATCTGTGACAAAGGTGAAAAACTCTGCTGATTTCATCGGGCTTAATTATTACACACACGTGTTAACTAGCCCATTTTTGCCGCAGACTACCGAAATAGACCTGCCATCAAGAAGCCATGAAACGGTGACAGAATTTGGTTATCCAATGTACGCAGAAGGGCTGGAACGAGCAACAAAATGGCTGAATAAATTAGCAATCCCAATCGAAATAACCGAGAATGGTGTCGCTGATGGTGAGGATAGTTTGAGACCAACCCATCTCAAACGTCATCTATGGGTAATCGCTGATTTGATTGCCAAAGGGGTAGATATTCGTTCATACTATCACTGGTCGCTAATGGACAATTTTGAATGGGCTGAAGGATACTCCATGCGCTTTGGATTATACCATGTTGATTATGAAAACCAACAACGTACTTTGCGCAATAGTGGAAAAACATACCAACAAATTATTTCTCGCCACAACAAATAAGCTAATGATCTATCCAAACCTGAATCACCATGGGGTCTTATTCATTCGTGATACAAACCTAAATGAAGTCTGAGATTTGACGGTGACTTGTTAATCGAGGGTATTTGTTGAGGTTTGTGTTATGCCGATTTGTCATGAATGTA
>MDTC01015428.1_pt1 | contig 13619 bp, 11 predicted proteins | sample 811181 | NCBI WGS metagenome assembly MDTC01 (sample SAMN05326644, study PRJNA326480) | marine metagenome | isolation source: seawater | place: Pacific Ocean: North | collected 2011
CAGTAATTATTATTGCATTCGCGAAGAATATGATGACACCAAACACGTTGATGAAGATGGGATAGATTGGTCAAACGAACCCGGATATGCGTCTGAACTTTCAGATGATTGGATGTGGGAAAGGGAATTTGGAACATGTATGAAATTTACAATACTTAATCGGGACCCCGATCATGGGGATTGGACCGTTAATCTAAACCATCAAAATGAGCAAGAGTACATAGATTTCGGGCGTTTTTTCGAGGATTATGGCAGGGATGAAATAACTGCATCATCAAGGCTATCCGAAACTACACCAGATATGCACTTTGAGTTTGATGATTATGATCAAGAGGCTCTGGTTGAATGTTTGAACAAACAAGGGTGGCATTTATCTCTAATTACCAGACCCGAGTGGAATTGGTTTGACTTATATTTTTACAAAGATTTTGACTGAAATAGTGTTCTCCAAAGGGCCCCCCTTTGATTCGTATCCGAACACGAGGGTACCCTTGTATGCGCATACGAATACGTGGGACTATTGTATACCGCCGCTCTTGAGTCTATGCAGTGAAATGTCACTGTTTCAGTGGGATTCTACAGAATTTAAAGAGTGAATACTCACCATACACCATTATCTTGTGAACCAATCAGACACGCTAAAATTAAAATTGGAAGTACAATCATAGGTAACTTTGGTACAGACTCAGTATATCCTCGATATTTTGCGCCTATTATTGTTGCAAGAAACATACCTAATCCGATTGCGGTGGATAAAAGAATACCTGAAAAAACCGCCTCTTCTGCAAACGTTTTAGCTGTATCAGCACCTCCTCCATCTTGTGAAATAAAGAGTAGACTACCAAAAAGAATCGAAGAAAGGGAGAGTAAACCCCCACCAATAGTCATTCTCATTGCATTCATTTCACCAAGTGAACTTTCATGTACTTCTTTGCCAAAAATACTTTCATTAAAGGATTGAGGACTAATAATCATCCTCATTCCAATGATTAAAGTTATCATTCCTACAAATATCATAAATCCCCATTCAATCATGTAGGGTGGTATTGGTTTTCTTTTTTATAATAATCGTCAGCAAATGAATTATTTTCTTTGTTTGGGAAGTTATTAGATATACCATCTGAAAATCATAGTTTGTATGGGCTTCTCCATAACACCTTTGTGAATCTTGCAAACAAATACATGATTTCGTAGTGGGGTCGATATAGAGGCTACCTATTTTTGGCATATTTTTCTATTCAAAAAAGTTTCATAAGGCCTTTCTAGGAGATGAACGCAACTATATGTGTATAGCCATAATTCGTAGCATGTGGAATCATCTGCGATGTTTAACCGATTACTCGGCGACAGTGCCGACGATGTTTTGAGACGGGTGAGTTTAAATTGTGCAATTTATGGATTTATCACTCATTTCTTGTTGTGCATTCTCTATCAGTTCAACATCCTTCAAATCGATTCAACCCTCGACACCTTTTTTGATTCGTTTCTCGATTCCTTGTACACTCCATTTTCAGTGATTTTAGCCTACGAAGTTTATGAATTGATACGAGCAATACCCGACTCTTTCTCTAATTCAGTAGGAAAACAATTCGAGGTAGTGTGTCTACTTATCGTCCGTGATATTTTCAAGGATTTGTCTGATATTGATTCGTCTGGTAGTTTGTCATTGGACTCAAGCATTGCCTTCCTAGCGGTTGAATGTCTCGCATTCCTGGTCTTGTTTTTCACTGCACTTCTTTTCAGATATATTAGCGCAACAAGCTATAAAAATCAAGAACTGGCTTCAGATCTAAACAAATTCGTTGGACAAAAGCAAAATCTCGCACTGGTATTGTTTGTCGTCTATGTTGGCGTTGCACTTTACTCACTGAGTTCGTGGACTTGGGGGGTCGTCGAGGGAGATGGAAGCGTTAGTCGTACCGTGTTCTTCTTGGATTTCTTCACCTGTCTCATTATGGCCGACATACTCATTCTGCTTATCTCCTATCGTTACACTACCGACTTTCCCAATCTCGCAAGAAACACTGGATATATTCTTTCAACAGTTGTTTTGAGAGTGGCGATTGGTACAACTGGATTTCCTGGCGCCACTTTGTTCATTCTTGGGGGAGTCCTAGGTATGTCGGTCTTACTCATTAGTCAATTTATTCAAGTTGAGATTCCAGAGCCAAACGGCCTCAGTTAGCGAAAGGTACAGGTTTAGTTCTGCAACTTTCCATCCGTTGCGTTTGTATGGGGGTGACCTTTGGCCAAGCCATGAGCCAAGGGGATTTGCCGGTCATTTTTGGGGCAGATTGGGCTCCTGCCGAACCACTAGGTTTCTCACAACCTCTTCACGCTGATGCTGCTCGAAGAGAAATTCTTCGCTTTGTTGCTCAGCGCCACGACGGGCATCTGTTTCTTGTGGCCAATGTTTGGGATGTGTTGATTGAAAACGAAACAAAGCAATTTGAAGGCCCGTCATGGCATGACTTTAGTCAACGCTTTGTTGAATCTGTTCAACGAGGTTTGTTAGCCCAAATTGATGCGAAGATGAAGGATGATGCAGATGTTGAGGTTATTCCACGCCGAACATTGAATTCATACCTTGATCGCCGTTCTCAGCATTTTTTATTGGACCTAAGGCTTGTATTTCGTAGGCTAGCCCATTACATGTCAGTCACAATGGAACAGCGCTTCGAATGGCAAACCATGATGACAAGAACTCGAACCCTTGACTCTGAACTTAAGTCAATATATTCAGAGGGAGTTGAGACTCCTGATGGCTCGCATTTTGGAGGGAAAGGTTTCCGTTCAACTTGGCAGGAAGGCGTTGTTGCAGTTGCAACCGCACTCAAGCGTGACCCTGAATCTCCACGTGATGCCCGCCCGGGTGCAGGTTATGATGGGGATTTGGTTGCGCCAATGATTCGCGATATTGGACTCGGTCTTGCGATGGGAGACACACCACTCGATGTAATGGCTGCAAACTTAGGTAAGGCTGGTTCAAACCAAAACGGTGGTTGGGATGATGGGGGAGGACGAGACCTCCACGTCGGAGCATGGCATGTTGGTGTCCTTCCTCCAACAGCCCCTTTGCCGATTGCGAGTGTTACCATGACCGGTCTTGCTTTTGCAGCATGGCGTCAGAACCTCAATCGTTTCCATGTTGCATGCATTGGTGAAGGAGCCTCTTCATCCGGTGAATTTTGGGAGGCAATGAATCTTGCCGGTGCACGCGGACTGCCAATCACCTATATCCTTCAAAACAATCAAATCGCTCTTGACACTTCGCCAGTCAAACAATCAGGTGTCGAAGTTTGGGCCGATAAAGCCGATGCAATGGGATTCCCCGCGTGGACAATCGACGGTTCAGACCCCGCTGCTTGGTTTGCAAGTACAGCTTGCGCACGAGAATTTGCATTGAATGGCGGCGGTCCGACCTTGATTCACGTGGAGACTATGCGAGGATGTGGGCACGCCCATCATCATGATGATTTGTACCTCGGTAACGAATCCGGTACACCTCCCGGATATGTCGACCGTGAATTATTAGCGTACTGGGAAGCCAAAGACCCGTTGCCGACTCATCGACAACTTTTGCTTGATTTGGGTTATGAAGAATCTAAATTAACACAAATGGAGGAACACGAACAACAGAAGGTAAGCGTGGCAAGGGAAGCACTCGAGGCAATGGCATGGCCAGAACCTGAAACAGTGGTTCGAAGTGTCACACTGCTCAATGACGCAGAGACACATGAACAACGTTTCAACCGACTTTCACAGTCATCAGACCAAATCATTTCAGCATCACCACTGGATGTGGGCGCTTCTACACTGACTTATGCGGAGAAGGGTGGGTGGACATATGCACGTTCAATTCAACAAGCGATGGCAGACATTGCAACCCGTCACGGGGATGATTGTGTATTTATCGGCGAAGATATGGAGGTTGCAGGTGCCTTTGGAATGAATATGGCCCTCAAAAATGCAGGCCATTCCGAGAAGTTAATCGATATGCCCCTTTGTGAGGCAGCCATAGTTCACACGGGTGTTGGAGCCGCCCTTTCGGGAATGAGACCAATGGTTGAGATACAATTTGGAGGCTTTGCTGCTCTTGGTTTCAACGCGCTTGTCAACAACGCCGCCATGCTTCGATGGCGATGGGGTGCTGATTGTCCAATGACGATTCGAATTCCCCTTGGCGCACGAACACGATCAGGACCGTTTCATGCCAACATGATTGAATCGTGGTTCGCTAATGATCCTGGACTGGTTGTCGTTGCTGCCGGAACTCCTCAAGAAGCCTACGACTTGCTTATGGAGAGTGCTGAACTCGATGACCCAGTACTGTTTTTGGAGCATATTGGATTGTACGGTTTGCGCGGAGGTCTCACTGGTTGGAATCAAAATATCAATCAAATCGTTGATACCGAGCCAGTGAAACAAGCCATCGCTAATGGAGAGCGATACAAATTAGGTAAAGCAGCTGTCGTTCGAGGTGGGCGAGATGTAACTTTAGTGACATGGGGCTCAATGCTCCACATTGCACAACAAGCAGCAGACTTGCTTTCGAGTGAAGATATTGAAGTTGAAATTATTGATCTGCGAACACTTCTGCCCTTTGATGCACAGACCTGTATTGATTCAGTTATGCGAACCGGACGACTGGTTGTTCTTCAAGAAGGCCAGTGGTGTGGTGGACTTGGGCACAGTATTCAGAGTCGGATTTTGGAATCTTGTTTTTACAGTCTTGAAGCAGCACCAGCAGTAATTGGTGCTTTAGACACTCCCGTTCCGTTTTCTCCACCTCTGGAAAACTTCACGATACCTTCGCTTGAGCATGTACTCAACATGCTAAGGTTGACGGCCTTGAATTAATCTGAATTGAGATTCCCATTCGGTTTTAAACGATTGAAAATCTCTGCAGCAATCCATGCTCCGCAAACAGTTGTCAAACTATAGAACGGTATCAGCAAAGCATTATTCGAAAATAAATTCGGTCCGAAGGTTCTTGCAGGGTTCATTGAAGCACCCGTCATTGGTCCGAAGAAAAAGGCGAGCAAAGCAACGACAAGACCTACAAAAAAAGCAATCGAAATATGTGTTTGTGAACGTAACACAATCCAATAAATTGAACCCATCAGTGTGAAAGTGATGAACACCTCGACAAGAGAAGCAGAAAGGAATGAAACATCATCTGAAACTGTCGTTGGGCCGATTCCTTGCAAAAAGGAGGCTGCAAACGTTGCCCCACATAACTGTGCAAGAATATAAGGTGTCACAGCCTGTTTTTCAAGATGGCCACTCCTCCAAAATGCAATGGTTACTGCCGGATTTATGTGAGCGCCACTGATTGGCTGGAATACGAGAATAGCAGCCGTTACGGCAATCCCAAAACTGGATGCTATCATAATATTTGACGCTCCTAAAGCGATGCTTCCACACCCAGCACCGACCATCAATGCGGTTCCGAGGAATTCAGCAACACAACGACGGAGCATGGATGAACGTTAAACATCAGTATTATGTTCTTTACTAAATCTTATTTTCAAACATTTGAAGAGGGAACCGTGAAGAAGGTAATGCCCATGGATGGTTGCATGGGGTCCGATGAGAAAGTGATGGGAATCCCCCAACTTCTTCATTTTCAAACGCTTGTGACTACAGGTGCCTTGTTTCTTGGAATTGTAGCTGTGCGCTTACTCGAGCATTCGGTTGGCATTGACAGTTTAATTGTCACTGCAATTATTGCTTTATTGGCGCTTGGTCTGTTGATTTTTTCAGCAGATTTCTTTATTGAAGGTGCCAAGGGATTGGCGCGGCGAGGGGGTTTACCTGAAGTTGTCATTGGTCTAACGATTGTATCGATTGGGACTTCACTTCCAGAAATTCTCGTCACGACCACTGCAGCCCTTGACATCGCCAATTCTCCTGAGTCGGCAGATTTCGCAATCGGCTCAATTCTCGGTTCGATTTTTGTTCAAATTACTCTGATCTTAGGAATCGTTGTTGTCAACAAAGGACTCAAGATTCGAGAATCATGGCTCAAGAGAGACGGTCTTATCATGCTTTTAGCAGTACTTCTGCTCTCCTTTTTCCTTCTTACAGATTTCACACTTGAACGATGGGAGTCTCTCATTCTTGTGTGCCTCTACATTGCTTATATCGTCTGGTTGTTAATGCACCGAGAAGTTATTCAAAAAGAGGAAGAAGAAGACCGTGAAGAAGTCATTGTGCGAGGCTCGAATTGGAGTACTGCTGCCTATCTTATCATGGTAGTATCTGGTTTAGCATTTGCCGTGTTCGCTGCACACCATCTGGTGGAATACGCCAGTTTGATTGCTATTGAATTGAAAGTTCCTCAGGCCATTGTCGGCACCACTGTATCTGGAATAGGGACCTCGCTACCTGAATTAACCATAGCCATCATGGCCTCGAAACGAAGTCAAGGTGTGGCAATAGGTACGCTGATTGGTTCAAACATAACTGACCCATTGATGTCGATTGGGCTTGCAGGACTCGTATCGCCTCTTGCTATTACCGACTCTGGATTTGATTTCATTGTGTATTTGCTTATTCCTTTTACGATTCTAGGTTGTGGTGTGGCACTCTTAATGATGCGAACATCCTATGAATTCAAGAAATGGGAGGGCTACACGATGATTTTAATCTATATCATATTCCTCGTTTCGCTTGAAGCATACAATCGTTCATGGATTAGTTTCTGAATCAATGAAGACATAAGGGGCGACCTCTTGGACTGTTCATGGTCAACTTCCAACTCGACGAAATGCAAGAGATGCTGAAGGAACTCGCTCATGAATTCGCATTGGATGAGATTCGACCCCATGCTGAACACTGGGATACAGAATCTACATATCCCAAAGAGGCAATCCAATTAGCTCATGAAATGGGCCTGCTAAATTTGCATATTGGAGAGGAATACGGGGGGCCAGGCCTTGGCTCTATTGAAGAGGTACTTGTTAACGAAGAGTTGGCTTGGGGTGATCCTGGTTTTGCAACCGCTGCTTACGCTACATCTCTTGCCTGTGCTCCAATTATTACCGGGGCAACCGAGGAACAAAAGCAAATTTGGTTAGGTCGGGTGGCTGAGCAAGGTGCCCTAGCATCGTACGCTGTTACCGAACCTGGTGCAGGGTCTGATGTTGCTGCCTGTAAGACGACCGCTGTAAGAGACGGTGATGAATACATCATTAACGGTTCTAAAATGTGGATTACTGGCGCAGGATATGCCGATTTTTTCTTTGTTCTAGCCAAAACAGACATCGATGCTGGCTACAAAGGAATGTCTGGATTCCTCGTTGAAAGCGACGCTGAAGGATTTTCTTTGGGCAAAAAAGAAGTAAATATGGGTCAACGTTGCTCAGATACACGTTCTATTCAATTTGATGACGTCAGAATCCCTGCAGACCAGCTGGTAGGCGGTTCTGAGTCGGGAGGTTGGATGAATGCCATGAAGGCTTTTGATATGAGCCGTCCAAATATCGCAGCCCACGCCACTGGGTTAGCCCGTGCAGCATATGAGCATGCACTGCAATATTCCGGCGAGCGCTCAACTTTCGGCAAACCACTTCACAAACATCAAGCCATACAGTTCATGCTGGCTGACATGAAGACGAAAATTGAAGCATCTCGTATGCTAACGTGGAAGTCAGCAGCAGAATCTGATGCAGGAGTCCCCAATACAGAATCGGCTGCTCACGCTAAGAGATTTGCCGCCGATACCGCCATGGAGGTTTCAACAGACGCGGTGCAGGTCTACGGCGGTTATGGTTATTCGGAGGAATATCCTGTTGCCCGATTGATGAGAGCTGCAAAAGTTATGCAGATTTACGAGGGTTCTTCGCAAGTTCAGAAAATGATTATTGGCCGAGAAATCACAAAGAATCTATGATTCCTTATCGTGTAAATCATCGACCATCTGCTCCCAATGAGAGATGATTTGCTGGTCTCTTTTTTCCTTCTCTTCGATTCGTAATTCCTGATAATCTTCATTCTCCTCAACAAAATCAATTTCATCCAACCAATGGTGTGGTAAAAGATGTTGAGTGCCATGGTCGGCCATTTCATTCATCACGATATCATCTTCTAAATGGTACATCATCTCTTCTTCTGGCCAATTACCATCATCAATCATGTCCTGAGTAACCACCATCATGTCTTGGAAGATGATGATGTTTTCAAGCATGCTGCGCGTACAAATCAAAAACTTCGCAAGCATGGGTATTTCCATTGCCGTTTGAATGTCGTTGATGAGTGCTAATGTAATGGATACAATTTGGTCACCAATTGGCAATTTTTGATCGTTAGGGTGGACGCACAATCGGACACAGAATTCGCTATCATTGATGATGTCACTTTTCCATCGAGCTGCTTTGGTATTTGTCACCCACTCCATGGTTTCTTCCGGGTATTCATCATCAAAGATGCATTGACTCTCAATTTGATACCATCGTTTCGATTCACCTTGGAATCGCAAATTGATTTCAGTTTGAGTAAGGTGAAAAATATCCACCCCTGCTGAATCAGCAACGGATTTGAGTAACTCAACAGAACGAAGTTCAGGCGTGTTCATTCGATAGGTAAATTGATGCATAGTGATGGATGAAATCGAGTGTATATGAAGAGCAAAACCCAAAACCCATCGCTCTCAGTTGAAACTATGCCCAGGGCCACACCCGCTGTCATTCTTGCCGCTGGAGCCAGCCGACGTCTCGGCCAGCCCAAGGCACTGTTGGAAATTGGCAACACCACTCTTGTAGGGTTGGCTTACCAAAGATTGGTGCAGGCTGGGTGCTCGCCAATTGTGATTGTCACTCGCAGTGAGTTATCGGTTGATGTTATGCAACAGACTCTTGGTTCACAAGTTCATGTCAACCCTACTCCAGAGAATGGGCGCACTGGGAGTTTACAGTGCGGTCTGTTATCGCTGGCAGGCGATAAAGGCCGAATTCCCAAAGGGGTAATCGTTTCTCCCGTCGACCGACCCGGTTGGACTGTTGAGCACGTCAAATCTTTGATGCAGGTCAATACCTCATCTTCGCTTTCTTCACTGGGTCAGCGAGGTCATCCAATCTTTTTGGATGAAACCGCCATTCAAACTGTTCTAGCCGCACCTAAAGGCTCACCGTTGAGGGAAATCGTTCGTTTTGAGTCTCACGAGGTGGATGGTCCTCTTCTTGGCTTGAACATTGATACTCCAGACGATGTATCCTTACTTTTACAACACGAAACAACACTCTTGGAGTCCTAATTTAGGCTCCGCAAAGGGTATGTGTTACCTCCCATAGCACGCGTCATGACTGCAACGGTGATGGCATGGGCCCTCTCACAATTGTCTGCTGGCCATCGGGTTATTTTGGCCAGCGTTGTCCAAACATCCGGTAGCGTTCCAGGAAAAGTAGGGGCTCGATTAGCCATGTCTGCTGATTTTGAGTGGAGAGGTACCGTGGGTGGAGCAGGACTGGAAATGAAAGTACTCTCGCGTTGTAGAGAGTTGGTTGATTTACACTCTCAGCCCTATGGCGAGGTTCTGAGATACGGTTTGAATAAGGGTGCGAAGGGCTATGAAGTAACGCCACTTGATTCACTCTGCGGGGGCCAAGTTACCCTTGCTCTCGAGGTTCTGATTCCTATGCCGCATGTGCTTTTGATGGGTGGCGGCCATTGTGGCTTAGCGATATCGAACTCTCTTGATGCGTTGGGATGGAATCATTCAGTACATGATTCGCGACCCGAGTTTGCAAATTCAGACATGTATCCGAACGCAGAACAACATTTTCCAGTGTCGGTCGAGTCGTTCTTTCAGAGTGAAACGTTGGAATCAATATGTCGATTTTCTGACATTCTGTTGCTCGGTCATGATTGGAGTGAAGATCAGATAAGACTTCTCAGTCTTCTGCGATTATTTTCACAACACCAAGTATTGCCGGATGGCCAAACAGCACCTAGGGTTGGTGTTATCGGCAGTCGTTCAAAGTGGCAAGCCTTTGAGAAAACATGCATCAAAGATGGTATTGAACAGCATCTTCTCGACCAAATCATTTGCCCTATTGGATTGAATATTGGTGCAGAATCTCCCGAAGAAATCGCTGTTGCCGTCGTCGCCCAAATCATGGCATCGTTCAAAGGAGCCGATGCTGAATCAGCGACTTGGCGGAATTAATCGGCGTTTTCAGTGAAAATGTGTTCACGAAAATATCGTAATTCCTCTATTGACTCAAGGATATCATCAAGAGCGAGGTGTGCACCTTTTTTGTCGTATTTCCTCACAGCAGGATACCAGCGTCGCGCCAATTCTTTGACGGTTGATACATCGATCATTCGGTAATGAAGGAAATCTACCAGTAAGGGCATTTCCTTCTCCATAAATCGCTTATCGTTCCAAACACTGTTGCCGCATAGGGGGGCGCTTCCCTCTGCAATCCAATGCTTTAGAAAATCGAGAGTTTGGCGTTCAGCCTCTTCACAACTCACTCCCTGTGAACGAACCCTTTCGACTAACCCGCTTGCGGTATGATGCGACGTGTTCCATTCATCCATTTGGTCGAGTAGATGCGAAGGCACTGTTATGGCGAGATTTGGACCTGTTGCCAGAATGTTAAGTTGTCCGTCGGTTACAACTGTAGCAATTTCAATAATCGACTCCTTTGAAATGTCCAGCCCCGTCATTTCAAGATCAATCCAAACCAGTCGTTCTTTCTGTTCATCCATACTACTCCGAAGTCGAGGAGGTTTTTCAATTGGGCGTAGGGTTCATGAAGTCGCCATTGGAGGAACTTGTATGGCCGAATTCGAAAGCGACGCGGTTCTTGTAACCGAGTTGGAACCATCATCAAAGCTACAGCCCAAGGCTCTGGCTGCTGTAGGTGTACTTACATTCCTGCTGATTTTCTCATTCTTTTCACTCGCATTGAGTGGAGAATCTCAACCGGAAATGGTCTCATCCGAATCGGACGAAAAAGAAGGATGGAGAGCCTTTTCTGTTGTCGCTCCAGTCGATACAGGAATCAATGTGTATCACGACCATTTCCGTACAAATGAGACATATCCTGGTTGGCTGTTGGACCAATTAGGTGTCAATAAAGTATGTGAATTAACCTTCAATGGTTCTTGGCAAGAACGATACGACGCTGACCGAGAAACATGCTGGGATTCTCTCAATGCAAGCGATATCGTGTATTTCCCGGGGACCAAAATTATCGGTACATCCCCAGATGCAGACAGTGAGATTCTCATTTTAGATGACCCCAGCGATGGACACGGTTCTGCTGTGACAGGTGCAGTTCTTGATGCAAACCCCAATGCAGTCATTTTCTTTGTCGAGGGTTTTAGCACAGAAGCAGTCTTAGCAGCTGCAAACCAGCCTTTAGTTGACGTCATCTCAACGTCATTTGGCGCTCCAGGTTCGCTTCCAGTGCCAGGAATCGAACGAGGGACAGAGGTAGCCGTTGTCGAAAAAGGGAAACTCCATGCGGGTGCGGCAGACAATAGCCCCTCTCCAGCCATTCAAGATGCAACTGCAGGTCCGCCTTGGTCTATTGGAATCGCAGGTTATGCCGAAGAGGGAGATGACCAAAAAGAGATTATGTCTGGTTCGTATCCGGACATTTCAGCAGATTGGACTCAATATTTGCCCAATCACGATGACATTGATGGTTACCACGAGACATCGGGGACCTCGTTTGCTACTCCGCGTACTGCAGGCATACTATCGTATGTTCTCCAATCTCTGCGTTTCGAGTTTAATGATGCAAGTTCCGGTGCATCGAATGATGTTCGTCAAGGCATGCTGGTCAATGGTTCGGATTTCGAAGGAAATCCATTTCTCATTTCCAACGCAGATGTTCGAGAAGCGCTTAATCGCTCGGCTTGGTACCCCGAGCTTGGATGGGATCCAACCTCCGGTACAATGCCAATATCACCAGTTGCTCCCTGCTCACAGACGGGTTGGGGGTTGGTAAATCTCTCAAACATTGAGCCAATGATTGCACATCTCAATCAAACCGATGAACTACCAAATAGGCCTGGAGACGTCGTTGCTTGCATGGATGCAAATCAAGAATTACGAGAGGCATACTGGAGTGCATTCCCCTCCACTCCATCAACTGACATGCTCTCAGTTATCGGTACCGATGGTGTTGAACGCCGACTGTAATAATCACAAGGCAACCCAATCAATCACGATTTTACCATTTTCATGCAATCCTATTACTGGTTTGTACCCATCATGCGGAGTGGAGTCAATCGATTTGATGATTGCTTCTAGTTTGCCGGGTGGAAGTCGAATCTCAAATCCGTGCGAAGTTTCGATGTTTGCGTTTACAGGCATCTTTTGGGGTTGAGGTCTTTCCTTAACCTTCTCTTCAACGACCGGTTCTGATTTGATCTCTTCTTCATCTTCGTCTGTAGTGATCCCCTCAACATCATCTTCCTCAAGTACCGGTTCAGGAATAGTTATTCTAGGCTCTAAAGGTGCGGAAACAGCAGTATTTTCTTGTTCCACGATAGCTTCTTCAAACACGCCTTCGTCATCGTCTAAGCGTTGCATCATAAGGAATCCCCAACCAAGGGCGATGAGTCCCACTCCAATCCAAGAAAGTGATTGCATTGTATCACTTTCAATTTCGCTGCTGAATGCGATGAATGAAAATATTGATCCATATCCACCGAGGATTCTTCTCCAGCGAGCTTCGTGTTCCGGTGCATAGCCTTGAATTCCAATCGCTATGAGAACAACAGTAGTCAGCAACCACCCTATACTTGTTTGATCGATATCTGAAAACAGTATCAGTATTCCTGCTAGCGTAGTGAACACTCCGGCTAAACCTAGGCGGTCGATGAAATCGAGGAATTCGTCATCTGAATACCACTCAAAGTATTCTGAATCGTACACTTTATCGTTTTGTAGCGAGAGCCATGATATGAACAATCCTTCTATGATTAAGAATATTCCAATAAGACTTCCTTCTGGAATTACACCAACATTCAGTTGATTGAGAAGATTCGCTAGAGCAAGAGCGTGAACTACAGGAGCGAGCAGCAAAGCATTGCTGTAACCCTTGGTAAGAATATCTCTGGTTAGAAGTACTGCTCCGAAAAGAGTGCCTAATCCAAGGAAGGCATCATAACCTAAAATGAACATCGTATAGGTAAAGATATACAATTCATTAACCATACCTTTTTGTTTCTCCTCGGTGTAATACTCCATCTTCGATTCGGGTACATTTTTGAAGAGTACGCCTTTAGTACCCATGTTCGTGAATGTCAAGGCTGAACATGCCGTTAGGATGGCGCTCCAAGAGAATGCTTGGCTGAATTCAAGATCGACATCTTCGTATCTCATGCCAATGATGAGACTGACTAGAAGTCCGATATGGAGAATTATCAAGGGGCTAATGTTTCCAGAGAGCCAAGAATTGACAATGAAGAACATGAACAAGAGTGTAGGAATCCAACCGATGCTTGATGTTGCAGCCAATACACCAATCAGAGCCCAACTCCATGGCCCGTACCAAGGGATGGGCTCGCGTTCAGTTTGGCTCGCTTTGACATACCTGTTGTCCATCAGAATGACGTACAGCATCTGCAAGGCGATCAGAAGACCTCCAATTCGA
>MDTC01163192.1_pt1 | contig 13617 bp, 12 predicted proteins | sample 811181 | NCBI WGS metagenome assembly MDTC01 (sample SAMN05326644, study PRJNA326480) | marine metagenome | isolation source: seawater | place: Pacific Ocean: North | collected 2011
ACACTGGGAACTTGAGAAATGCAATAGCATCCATTTTGGAAAATACTAGTATCAATATTGAGGGAACTTTTAATAAAATAAACATGACTGTAGTATATTTAGTTCCATTTGGATATCCAAGAAATGTATTTTCAAATGAGATTTTAGATTTAAGTAGGGTTAATTTAAATGACTTATATCTGTTTTATTACAGCAATATTACTATTTTAAATAATAGTAAGATGAAGTTTATAATGAATAAAAGTAGAGCGTTGGCTATAGCATTAGAAGACCATCTAGACCTTCCTAGAATAATTGAAAAAATATCAGGAAGATTTATTTTTAGAAGAGACATTCATTCTATTCAAACTAATAGTCCTGATTCACCAACCAATTTTTCTTATAAAGATTCAGGTGTAGATGTTGAGAATGCTAATAACATCGTTTCTAGTATTCAGGAAAAAATAAGTGAAACACAAATGATTCCAAAAGAAAACGCTATAGTTTTGAGTAAATTGGGTGATTTTTCAGGTTTAGTAAAATTAAAAGGTAATAATAGTGATACAGTATTAGTGACAACTATAGATGGTGTAGGAACAAAATCCAGTTTTACACCTAAATTATTTTCTGATATTGAAGCAAATTTAGATACAACTTATAAAAATTTAGGAAGAGATATTGTGAATCATTGTGTAAATGATATGTTAGTTAAAGGTGGTAATCCATTAATGTTTTTAGATTACATTGCAGCAAGTAAATTAGAAAAGACAGTAATTGATAGTGTAATAACTGGAATGTCTGAAGAGTGTATTACTAACAATTGTTTTTTAATTGGTGGTGAAACCGCTGAAATGCCTGGAATTTATACTGAAGGTTCATATGATATAGTAGGAACTATGATAGGAACTGTAGATAAAAGCGATATAATAGATGGTTATTCAATTAATGCTAGCAGTAAAGTATATGGTTTAAGAAGTGTTAGTCCCCATACTAATGGATACTCTGCTATAAGGAAATGTTATAATGATAATGTCGATTTCAACTATTATTGTAGGAATAATAAAGATTTTGCTCATTGGATTTCAGCTCCACATAAATGTTATTATTCAGATATTTCAAATTTAGGATTAAAAAATATTCAGGGACTTTGTCATATTACAGGTGGAGGTTATTGTGACAATTTAAAACGAGTATTACCAGGTGGTGTAGGAATTAGACTAGATAAAGAAAAAATATTTACAAACGAATTTAGAGTTCTCCAAAGTTATCTTAAAATAAGCGATGAAGATATGCTTGCTACATATAATTGTGGTATTGGTATGGTAGTTTTTGTAGATTCAAGTATAACTGAAAACATTCCTAATAATTTTATAGAAATTGGTGAGGTTTTCACAATAGACAATAACTCATTAGTGGAATTCATTTAATATTAACATTCAACATTCTTTTTACTCGATTTGAATATTTACGATTACTTTTAAACAATTTTTTAAATCTATTGCGTTTTTTTGTAGTTCTAAGTTTTCTATTAAAATTCCTATTATGCATTTCAGGTTCTTTTCTAGATATTTGCTGTTCGTCTAAAAAGAATTCTAATATTTTTAAGTTTTTTTTACTATACATTCTAGTATATCCTCAGAATTAAAATTGATTTATCAGAAAAAAAATTGTTGAAAACATAAAAAAGATGACTCCTAAGATTATCTACATAGAAGGAAATATCGGTACCGGTAAAACTACTTTTTGTGAATTGTTGAAGCAATTTATGAGATTTCAGAAATTTAATTGGATGGTGGTTCTAGAACCAGTTAAACAGTGGATGAGCATGAAGACACAGGAAGGAAGTAATTTGCTCGCTGAATTCTATAAAGATCAGGAAAAATATAGTTTCTCTTTTCAAATGAATAGTTTTATTAGTCGTAGTAAATCCATTCATGATACTATTCGTGAAAATCCTGATTTGGATGTTCTTTTTGTAGAAAGGTCAGTATTTACAGATAAACTCTGCTTTGCCAGTATGCTATATGAGTCTGGGAAGATGAATGAATTGGAGTATCAGATTTATAATGAATGGCACTCAAAACTAGTAAATGATTTTTCATTGGAGGCATTTGGATTTGTCTATCTTCAAACTAATCCTGAAACTAGTCTCGAGAGGATTAAGAAACGAAGCCGAGATGGCGAGAGTAATATTCCACTCGATTATTTGAAAGCACTTCACGATAGACATGAATCTTGGTTGTCGAGCGAAGATAATGTTCTATATCTTGATGTTTCAAGTAGTATTTTCGAGGATGAGGTTATGGAAGAATTTCTTGAACAGATTAAAACTAAGTTTAATTTGATTTAATGGAAAAAAGATAGATTATAATAAATTTTTTTATTTAATTAATTTTCTTAATTACTGTATGCGAGACCACCCATACCACTCATTACGCGAAGAACGTTGTAGTTGAGGGCATAGATAATATCAACCTGGGTTGAAGAACCGAACTCGAGATGAGCTGTGTCGATTCTTGAGAAATTGCATGTTCCTGATGGCTGGTGTTCTTCTGGTTTTAAGGCGAATGAATAGACGTTAATGTGAGCGGTGTGGTTAGATGTTTTACCTTCACCTTTCATAATTTCAACTGTAAGTTTTAAGTCATCAACACCATCAATTTCAGCGGTGAGTGTGTCTAATGTTACTAAATCACTGAATGTCATGTGTGTGTTAGCAGCATTTGTAAGACCACCAGCTAATGCTCCAGATACAACAACAGCTACAGTTGTTACAACTTGGTTAAGACCAGATTGTCCTCCTCCAGCACTGATTCTAACAACATCACCAGCAACTGGTGTGACTGCTAAATCTGCTGTAAGGAATGAAAAGACAGCATCAGATGCTGGAATTGCTGCGGCAGCTGTAACCACAGGTGTATCGCCAGCGACAAGAGGAGCTGCTCCATTTAAGTCAGATACAATAACACTTCCGGTTGTAACAGCAGCATCGGCAAAATCTTGAGCACTAACAGTTGTTAATCTTCCATTAGCATCACCAGTGAATAAATCAACTAATCCGGTTTCTCTTGCTGAAACTGGTAAGTTAGCTCTTGGGACAGCAGTATGGTGGTCGTATGGCTGACGAAGCTGGAAATAATCAGGAGTCTGTGCGGCAAATCTGTCATGTCCATTAAGTGTAAGTTTGGCGTTGTTTGTGCTGGATCTGAATGTGCTTGTTGATGGATTTGTAAGCCAAATAAGTTCTTTAACTGGGTGGTTAAAGTTAAGTTTGTATTTTAATGAAGCGGCACCTTCTGACTGATACTGGTGCTGTTCGATAAGGTATTCGTGTGAAACCTGGGCAAAACGTCTGCGTTCTTCAGTGTCAAGATAGATATAATCGGCAAATACCTGGCAAACAGCATTAACTGCTGTACCAACTAAGTTGTTGATTGTTCCACCAACAGCAGTGTTTGTTCCCCAAGTAAATTTAAGTTTAACTTCGTGATACTGGAGAGCAATAAGTGGTAAAGCGAGACCTGGGTTTCTGCAAAACCAAAAAAGAAGTGGTACATTTACGGCACAGGGTCCAGTTGAACCATCGGCTGCTGTTGTACCAACCATACCCTGCATAGTTTTGAGGGCATTAGCTTTTGAGTCTGGTGTTGATAAATCATTCCACATGTATTCCCAGTTAGATTCATATTTATCAATCTGCTGACCACCAATTTCACAGGTGACATCACTAACGAGACTTCCACCAGCACGGATTCCTGGTGTTGATGATCTTACATATACTCTTCCAACTAAATCACCATTTCTTGAAATAGTAACTGAACCATTTGTGTTTGAACCTGAAAGTGTTGATGTACCATTAACTGTCTGTTCAATGGTTTCCATTGAAAAGTTGGTATGTCTGCGATAGACAACTTTAAAAAAGGTGATTTGTGGATTACCTGTAAGGTAGATATCCTGAGCGCCATAAGCTACTAATTGCATAAGTCCTCCTCCCATTTTTTTTGATAATATATAGTAAGAAAAAAATTTTACTTAAACGAATTAATAAAAAAAAATAAACTTATAACTTAATAGTTTTAAATAATTCTAAATAAGTACTTGTTTTAGTATAGAATGAAGTATAATAGTTATCAGTGGTTAGGATGTCATATCTATAGTATCCTTCATCGTCAATATCAAATTGTTTAATTTTAATTATTTTATTTAAAAAAATAATATCACCTGTTTCAGGGCATTCTAATACTCGTACGTTTGTCATTTCTATAAAATAAATACAAATTATGTTTTTAAATAGTTATTATTAATAAAAAAAAAATATATTATTTCTAAAAATTAGTTATTATTACTGATAAATTATTCCTCCAACTCCATCATGAATGCTCCCAACTCATTCTCATCAGACTCGTTGAGAACATTGAGTACATGCTTGTAAAATGCTGGATTATCCATTGCTTTAATGAAAGTGTCTTCTGCTGTAATACTACTGACTGACATCTCTGTCATTGTACCATCTGAGCAAGCGACGCTCTGAGTAATGGTATCAGCACCCTCACCATAGAGAATGAAATCAAAGTTCTTAGCAGATAGTCCCTGAAGAAACATAACACCAGGATAGTTAGCCGATGTCTGGGTTCCCTTGTTGAAATTCTTCTTACTCAGATTCCAATACACGATGGTTGCCATGTTCTTAATACCAGCATCAGCATACAATCGAACAACATTGTCGTGAGTTGTGTTGTAGCCTCCCTGGTTTGTGGAACACTGTGCATCAAATTCCCCATCACTGAAAATTACAAGAGTTGGTGGTTCTGTAACCTTGTTATCCTTCATAAAAGAGATTACCATCTTGTGAAGGCCCATAATATCGGTGTTGTAACCTACATTTTTAGGATCACAAATGACATTCATTCGCTCAGAAGCAGTCATAGGAACACTCTTGCCACCAATATTCTTAACGAAACTCAATGCGTGTGGAGTCTGGTTGAATGAGAAGGCAACGTGACGATATTCTGGAGCAGAAACTTCAGACATGAATGCGGTAAGTCCTGTAGCAATATCCAAGGGGCGATTTCCCTGAGTTCCTTCCCAAGTCATGGAACCAGAAGTATCTGCTACACCGATGAACCGACCACTCACAGCACGGCGAGAAGCATCAAGTGTCTCTGAAGGTGCAGTGGAAGGTGCGTCTCCTCCACCACAAGTGTCCGCATCTGGAGAACCCTCCTCGAGCATCTGTGCCTTGATGGTTTCGATGCGCTCGTGATACTTGCGAACCTTCTCCTCCCAAGTTGCCTGAAGAAGTTCAGTATCAAGACCATAGGCATCCTTGGCCTTACAAGCAATCTCATGTGGGTCAAGTCCATCTGTCTTGATTGAACCCGCAACATCACTACGAATATTGGTAATTAGATTCTTACGACAAGCAATGCGAACTGGGTCATCAGGATGACGATTTCCAGTATCATTCTCAGATGGTGCTGGAGGAACCTTGAGCTTCTCGTTTGCCAATGCCTTTCGGAGACGAAAGGCAGCAATGCTTGGGACACGGTTGTGGGCAATCTTATCCCATCGGTTAGCACAGATGAACTGCTCAACCTTAAGACTGGCAGCGGCGAGTCGTGCATTTGCCTGACGATAGCGCTTCATCGCACCAAATGGTACCTGCTTATCTACTGGATAAACATGAACATCACCTGACTTAGTTGGTGTATTAAGCAACTTTCGGACACAATAGCATGAGTTTGTGACCTTAACTGGAGCATTATAAGGTCCAACATACCAGTATGCCTTCTTGTTATCAGCACTGCGCTCGCGAGTAATCCATGGACCAACGAGAGAGATGTTTGGACTCTTGACACCATCCTCTAGCATCTTGTCAGAAATCTGCTCTGCAGTAAGATCACGAGAATGCTTGCTAAAGTACTCTCGGCACCAAAGGTCGAGTGCGTCAAGATCGCGATGACGCTGCTCTAGCATACCATCAACCATGGCACTAACAATAGGGTCATATGTGCGATACAGTTCTGATGATGCTACACCTGAATCACTATGAAGGAGAATGATAATGGACTCAACATCCTTCCAGTATCCATACTCACCACAAAGACCATTGCGCATCATGGTGCAGATTGTGTCTGGGAAATGCTTGTAGAGTTCAAGAAGATAATAGTGTGATGCTGTGCGAATACCCTCACCACTCTCGGCACGACAACTACGCTTAAATGCCCAAAATGTGAAAAGATAACTAATATAGGTTACATCGCCGGTTGTGTTAAAAATATGACGAGCATAATCCACCATCTGGCGGACATTCTCGATAATTGTCTCACGAGAAGTGTCTCGAGTAATATTGGTAAAACAATCAACAAATACATTTCCTGAAGTCTTTAGGACTAGAGCACCATTGTCTCCAGTCGCATACTTTGAATGCTGTGCTACAGCTGCTGCGAAAGGGCTTAGGGTTGGGGTTGTTGAAGTGTTTGCGGACATGATTGTTTGATAGGTTAGTGTGAAATATTCTATTGTAGATAACTTTAGGTAATTTCAATTTTGAAATTGAAACTAACTACTACTTAAATAAATAATTAGACTAGTCCAAGACTAGATATTATTGTTATTTAAAATTGAATTTTTTTTTAGACATTGGACTAGATAAAAAACACTAAGACTAAGACCAATCAAATCAAATCAAATCAAGGACAAGTATGAATCACCATACTGCGAACACCATTTTAGGTCAAAAAGGATTTCAACTACGCCCAGGTTATCAGGAGGAAGGAGTCGATTGGATGCTAGAGAAAGAGTGGATTTGGAGCAAACATACTACTAGACCCAAGGTTTCCGAAGTTTATGGTGGCATTCTAGCAGATGAGATGGGACTTGGTAAGACTATTCAGACAATATCAGTTATGGAAACCAACCGAATGTTCAATACTCTGTTGATAGTTCCAGCCAGTCTCATCAACCAGTGGGTCACCGAGATTAAGAAGTTCTCAAGCAATCTAGATGTCTATGTATGCAATCATGGAAACTACCTAGGAATGCTAGAAATATATTCTCGTCCTGGAGTAGTCATCATCACTAGTTATCAAACCTTTGTGAATCATACTGACCTATTTTCTAGCATTCTGTGGTTCCGAGTGATTCTTGATGAAGCTCACTACATTCGCAATCTATCCACAAAAGCATCATCTACACTTCTCAAGGTGAAGGCTATCAACAAGTGGTGTCTTACTGGAACTCCAATGCAGAACTACATTAGCGACCTCTACACTCTTCTTGAGTTCATTGGTATCAATTCCAAAGGAGTCCAACGCATTCACATTCAGGACATACTTTCGCAACGCATGCTATTGAGAACCAAGAAGGGTGTAGGTATTGATATTCCAGAAAAAACCATCATTATTCGCAATGTGAAACCATCAAAGTTTGAACTTGAAGTTCAAAATGCTGTTGCAAGTGTTCTCGACTTTGATCCAGCAGATTTTGACGAAAAATTCAACGAATGCGGTGAAATTATCTCGATGGATTTTCAATGCGAACTAGAGCGTCTTTTGCGCATGCGTCAAGTGAGCGTAGGAATTCAGATATTTATGGAATCATTTGTCAAAGAAGGCATTCCTGGATTTGAACTCGTGAAAAATACAAGACTGGACGAGATTGTGGAGTTGGCAACCGAACTAGAAAATACTATCATCTTTTGCGACTTTCATGCCGAAATGCGATTTATTGAAAACAAACTAACTAAAACCACACGTAAGCGTATTGGAGTCATTCATGGAGGAATCCCACAACAGAAACGTGCAGAGATTCTGAAGAATCAGACAGATTACGACATTCTCATCGTGCAGATTTATGCTGGTGGAACTGGACTCAATCTTCAGAGTTTCAATAATGTCATCATTAATGTTCCACACTATAACCCATTTATTGAAGAGCAGGCTATTGGACGCGTTCATCGTGATGGACAAAAGCGAGATGTCACAATCTATCGCTTCATTGACGATTCAGGTATTGATCAAAGGATTCGTAGTATTCAGGATTTCAAGATTAAAATGTTCGAAGACTATATAATTGTAGATAATTAATAAAATAAAAATAAAATAATAAACTATTTTTTATTACCAGAATTCTTTTCCGGTGTAGCATCCATAAGTTTTTCCTGCCATAAATTCTTGAACGTCTAATAGTTGTTTTCCACGTTTTGTGCATTTACTATTTTTAACTGGAAAATCTACTGGATGACTTTTACTATTTTCTTCTGAATCTGTAAATTTTTCTTTATTCTTATTTTCCAAAAATTGTTTTTTAATTAGATAATCAAAGTCAAAAGGTGAAAAAAATATAATACCAATTAGTATAAAGGGTAATATTGCTAATAGAACATTTTTAAAGTTATCCATTTAAATACATAATAGAAAAAAATGTTGATTACATAGAATCAATTACATTAATATTAACAGAAAGCGATGCCATTCTTGGTTTTACGACCTACACCCATTCCGCTTTCATCAAAAACCTCATTAGTGGATTTATCCCACAAATACTCATTTCCATCATATTCAATATTCACAAATCCAGTCTCTTCGTCATCGCTTTCAACTTCAGGTTCATTATTAGTCTTAGTCTTAGACTTTGAATTTTTGGTGGTAGTACTAGTAGTAGAACCATCCTTGCGAGGCCTTCCACGCTTCTTCTTTGTTCCATCAGGATTAAGAGATGGTTTCTTCAATGTAGTTTTCTTTTTGAAGGCATCCACTTCACTTACACTAATTCCATAATAGTTGTAATAATTATCAAGGAGACTTTCCTGACGGTCCTTTAGAGTATTATACTCCTGAATGTAAGGTTCTCGATCAGAATCGTTCATAGAATCCCAACGCTCCTTAGCTACCCTTGCAAGAGCACCACGACCCTTCATCTCTTCTTTGCTAGCAGTATTTTTAACAGTATTCTTGAAGATAAGGAAAGCGTTTGGAGCTTTCTTAGGTTTCTGATTCTCGAGCAACGATGTTTTGATGAACTTTTCAACATTATTAATATTTTCCTTAGTAATCACATGTTTGTCTGTATCAACTGACTCTGCAAAAGAGAGAAATCCATCCATAAAAGTTTTGGCGGTACTCATAGTAGTATCAAGTATAATCTAGATAATCGTCTAAATTAAGTTTCAATTTTAAAATCACCTATTTGAACACAACCCTAGTAATCCACAAATTTTTTTAGGAACTAGTCCATCATTAATCCAATTCAAAATATCCTCAATTTTTTTTACGATATAATAGCATTCCTTACCCTGAGGACTATGAATTCTACTACATACATCTTCAATTACTTTTATTATATCATGTATTGTAGCATTAGGTAGATTACTATATTTTTCTATGATATCCACTACTTCAATACAAAAACTACATGTTTTATTCTCTACATTTGAAATTGAATTTGAATTTGAAGTTGAATTGCATTTTAATGGTGAATTTATTGATAACAAAAAAAGTATAACTATGTTCATTTATAATAATATTATCCCCTATTTATCATTTAAGTATTTATCATTAAAATCAGAAAGTGTATATTTAAGAATACCTAGTGTTTGTGCCATTTGTGTTTTTTTATTTTCAACAGATTCGTCTTTAACAATAATAATATCAACTTTTTTATTGATTGAATTACCTAGTTTTACACCTTCTATTGAATTTAAAAACGCTTCTAATTCTTTATTTCTAAATCCAGTCACTACAATAGTCTTTTCACAAAGTTCATGACCATTAGTCTTTTGAATATTAGTATGATTATGATTTTCTAAGATTAAGTATGGATGTTCCTGTAAAAATAATTTAAATAGTTTTAATCCATTCATAAATTTAGTTGCGGTTTTATCACTAAATCCCTTAATGCTAATAATGTCTTCCTTTGTGATTTGTTCATCATTAATAACATTTGGATAACTATTTAATATGCTAGTTAATCTTGAACCTGAAAATCCATCTCCAAAACAAAGAGATGCACTCATTAATTGAGATATAGGTATAGGATTTTTAATTTTATTTTCTATACTCAAAACGATTTTATTTGCAAGTGTAGATTTGAAACCAGGCAATTTTAACAACTTCTCGGTATTTATAGTGAGAATATCATTCAAAGTATCATACCCATTTTCTACCAGTTTCATTATTATACCAAAACTTAGATAGTCAATCTTCATAGTTTTTAAAAATGATACTAATCGCTTAACAATAAATGTTTTATCAGTAATAATTGTGTCTTTAAAACTAGATTTGTCTATCATGGCGTGGGTATGATTTTCATCCCAAATGTATTTAAGTGTAGGAAGAGCAGGTTCAGATATCATGCTAGAGTCAATAAATACAACATGAGGAATAATCTCGCCACTTAAAATAACTCTAATTTTTGTTCCCGTATTTATTTTATTTTCAACTATATACTTTGCCGATTGACCATTTATATTTGTAATACACGAACCATTTATTGTAATACTCTTACAAACTAGTGTAGGTACAAGCCGTCCATACTTTGTTATGTTATAGACTACATCAGTTATTTCAGTATCTATACCATATGCATTTACCTTAAAAGCTATACTATGACTTGGATTACCACTTTGATTATTATCAAAAATACCCTTAGATGTTATAATAATACCATCAATCTCATATAATGACTTTTCTTTATGATATTTTAGAATATTGCGTAAATTATTCTCGGTTAATGAATCTCTTTCTATATATTCCACATTTGGGGTCTTGAATCCTAGTTGTTTCATATATTTAAAACTTTCACTGGAACAAACTTTTGGTTCAATTAGGTCAAAGGCAATAAAATCTAACAACAATGAATAATCTGATTTTTTAGCTACAGTAATTGAGTTTGCCAAATTTCTTGGATTTTTATATTTATCTTTAAATAAGGAGAAATTCTCTTTCGTTATAATTAATTCACCTCTTATAGCACACTCTGGTAATGTCTTTAGTTTTTCATTATCTAATCCTAAATATGGGATAAGATTGGATATATTTCTTCCTATTTCACCTCCTCCCCTAGAATAGAGAGAAATTTTGTTTTGTCTATTAACCAAAAGAGCGCTATTTCCATCCATTTTATCGGAAATCACAAATTCATTTGCGTCTGTTTTAGAAAGCCATTTATCTATATCGGACTGATAATATAATTTATTCATTCCTCCCATAAAAAAGGGCAACTTTACTTTGCTACCAGGTTCGTTATTGCTTCCTATCTTTTTAAAGAAATTATGTTCAGGGTGTCTTTGCAGCATAATATTATACATAGTATCATACTCATCATCCGATAATATAGTTTCACCTGAATTTCTATAAAATTCATTTGCTAAATCAAGTAATTTAATAACATCTTCAAAGCTATTAGAATTTATGAATTTTATAGGATCTGCTTGTGCTAGTTTAACAAACTCCATATTATAATTATAATTATAATTGATTAGACTCTTATCTCTTAAATAATTTCAATTTTAAATCTAATCATATAATATATGGTTAAGACCAACAAAAAAGGAAGAAATTTTAATTTAAAAAAGACTAAGAAGCAATTGGGTGGAGGAGTATCCTATGAACAGTCACAATTAATTCAAATTAGAGGTAAATGTGATAAATTTAACGAATATAGTACTGGAAAACCAGGTTCTGCTGGATGTGAATGTATAGTAGAAGGTAATTCTACAGGTTCATTTGAATTTCCTACCAATATGTTTGAATGCCATTCAAGTAAAGGTTTAAAAATAAAACCAAATTCAGCTGACCCATTTTATTTGAGGTATAGTAAATTTAGTGGAGAAGCATTCAATATGTCTAAGGAAGATTTCAAATTTTTTGTAAATGATGAACTTCAAAAGTTATTTGATGAGGTAGGTGGAATTACTACCGAAACTTTACAATTTATAGTAGATTATACATTAGACCCTGGAAAACACGAAAGTCGTATTTATAAAAATGGTCTTAATAAAAAGAATTTAGAAACTCTTTTGGATAATTTAGAGCTAATTAAATCAGCAGTAGAAAAGGCAAAATTCAATGAAAATATTAGATTTAAAGACATTTTGAATTTTTTGAATGAGTTATTAGGTTCAATTACTAAACAACACGAAGCAATGTCTAAATACTATAAAAAGAACAAGGAACTTGTTAAAAAAATAGAAAAACCTCCAGCTGAAAAAATAAAAGAACGTAAGAAACGAAATGAAGGAGATAAAAAAAGAAAAAGAAAAGAACGTTCTAATTCATTAGGAAATTCAAATAATATGAGTTCTAAAGACGAAGAAGAACTAAAAGGAAAAATAAGAACTATACTTAAAACAGGTATTAAGGTACCACAACAATTTTATGACGATGAAGAAATATTAGAAGTTATTTTTGTAGAATTACAAAGTGAATTTGAAAGATACAGTTTAAAAGATTTTAGAAAAGAATTACAGAGACCTAATTGGTTAGAATATCAAATAGTAAGGCTTGTATTTGATTTTGTAGATAGCGAACAAGATACTGAAGATATGGTAAAAAAATTAGATATGAAGTCAATAATTAAATTAGTACAAGGTTTCTTAGCTATGCATTATTCTAAAGATGATTCAAAATACAAAAAAAGTACAGCCGAAAAATACACTGAAGAATTTATTTCAAGATTTGGTATTGAAACTCCAAAGAAATGGATAGAAGCTATTGAGGATATTGTTAGAGATGATGACGATATACAAACACGAGAAACATTATGGAATAAATTCGCGGATATTATAGGTGATGCTCATGCCTAGAAAATTAAAATTGAGTTTAAAATCTATTTTATTTTTAAATACATAAAATTACTAGATAATTTGTAATATGCCTGACTATAGTTTTATGAGAAGTGGATTGTCGGAGGACTATAATCCAACCAACGCCTTTAGTATTGAAGACCTACAAATTCTTTTAACTATTTTTGTTAAAAATTCAATCAAGAATGCGTCTAGACACATGAAAATTTGTGGGAGATCCGGAGTGACAAAAGAAGATATGGAATTGGGTTTGAAATATGAAGTATTTGATTTTTTTCAGAATCCAGATAATGTAAGTCAAATTCAAGAACTTAAGGATGAGGTAGAAGCAGCTGGTGAAAGTGAAGAGGAAGAATTTGTAGAATGCGAGTGTCCCTGCACATGTGATTGCGAGTGTGATGTTGAAAATCCTGAAGAATGCGAATGTGAATGTATGGGAGAGTGTGACTGCACTTGTGAAGGTGAGACTACGGAACAAATGCTATTTGGTGATAGTGTAGTTCCTGATTCAGAAATTCAGGAATTTTCAAGAATGAATTTCACTGATATTGAAAATTTAGAAGACAATTCTGATAAAGAATTTATTAGAAATTATTATAACTATGCTGATAAGTGGAATACATGGACACCAGAAACTCCTTTGGAATTTTCACTTTTCAATGCTGTAAATAAAATAGTTTAATAGAAATAATTTTATAATCTATATTTATAATGGTCTATTATGAATTAAAAACTGATAAATTACAAAAATTTTGGGAAATACAACATTTTCCTGAACCAGAAAATTATTTTTTATTACGATATGGAAAAGTGGGGACTCCTGGTAATATGAA
>MDTC01040699.1_pt1 | contig 13616 bp, 6 predicted proteins | sample 811181 | NCBI WGS metagenome assembly MDTC01 (sample SAMN05326644, study PRJNA326480) | marine metagenome | isolation source: seawater | place: Pacific Ocean: North | collected 2011
ACAGACTTAGAGTCATTAATAATGGATAGGTTAACAAAACCTATATATACTTTTACGATTAACGTACCTTTTGCTTATAGTGACGGTGATTTAGGTTTCCAACTTAAAACGTTTACTTGGCCTACTAGTGACGGATATAATTTAGATATAAACACTCTAGCATATACTAATTTTATTGAAAATTTATTTAGTACAGCTAGTTTATATGATGAAAATAAAACTGATTTAGTTTTACGTAGATTAGTATCTGATTCTATAAAAGAATATGATACTGAAGGTGATGGGGACGGTGATACTGGTATGAGAGTATCTAAATTATTAAGGGTTTATGGTGCTGAATTTGATGTTGTTAAAAAATATGTTGATGGTATAAGATTTGCTAATGTAGTTACTTATAATAAAAAAGACAACACATCTGATAGTTTAATAAAAATTATGGCAAAAACCATGGGATTTGATACGTTGATGACCACAGGAGGAGGCTTTAATTTATTAGAGAATGATACAGAAGAAGATGACCCAGTATTTCAAGGTTATTCAAGAAGTCTATCACCCAAAGAAATAGATATTGAATTATGGAGAAGATTAGTGATAAACGCATGGTGGTTGTGGCGTTCAAAAGGGACTAGAAAAGTTTTAGAGTTTTTCCTAAAATTATTTAATATAAATGGTTGTTTAGCTACAATGAATGAAAGAGTTTACATAGCTGATGATAAGTTAGATATGTCAGAAGTTAGAAGACAATTTTATGATACTTTAGGTGTTGATTGGTATAATCTTAATTCACCATTTTTCACTGTAGATGATTATGGTTTCCCTAAAGTACCACTAGATAACGGAACTTTTTGGTTTCAAAATGACGGTTTTTGGTATAATGGTGGTAATATTTCCACATTTGGTAACAACCCACATTACGGTCAGTATGATTATGGTCAAAGATATTGGGATAGATTCTTATGTTTAGCGGACCCATCTTCATTTCAAGGAGTATCCGTTAACACAACCACAAATGATATTATAACAAATTATTTTACAGATTATAATTTCGGTACATTAACACCTAATGATAATGGACAAGCTTTCCCTAATTACGGTTTAACAACACCTTCTTTCTTTGTAGACCCTAACGATAACGTTAGTGTTGTTTCAGCTGGTTTAGTATCATTTGGGGAACCAGAAGGACCAATAGACGTAAGTGGTAGTGGTAATACACAATCATTAAAAATAACTTTTCAAGCTGGTGAGTTTGAGTTGTGTAATGATTGTCCCGAACCACCAAAATGGACAACAGAAGGATTAATTTTAGTTCCAAATGATAATGGTGATGATATACCTTTAGATATTGCTGATTGTTGTGACTATTATTGGTTACCACAAACAGAGGTTATAAACAATAACGATGATGATGAATTACCATCTTCAGGAGTGGGGGGTACAACAGGTCCAGTAGGTCCGATAGGTACAGGTCCAGTAGGTCCGATAGGTACAGGTCCAGTAGGCCCGATAGGTACAGGTCCAGTAGGTCCAGTAGGTCCGATAGGTACAGGTACAGTAGGTCCAGTAGGTACACCAAATACTAATACGGGTTTTTATATAACAACCCAATCTAACCCATTGTATACTGGTGGTAATATCGTGGTACAAAACACAGAACAACCAGTAATGTGTATTGGGATTAATGGTTCAGTTGAGGGTATACCATCATTAATAACAAACACACCCTGTTCTAATAGTAACCCTAATTTCTGTCCAGATACAGTAGATTCTGTTTTAGAAGTTTTTTCCAATACAAATGTTAATTTAAATTTCAAGGTTGACGGAGGGCCAGCTTCACCACCTTGTAATATGGTTAAAGCTATGATTACTATAGGTTCAAGTAATTACATTTTATCAACAACAGCGGGTAACACTAACTCACAATTAATAAATTTATCAACTGGTACGTATCAAATAAGGTTACAATTATTAGAGTATACCAATTTTAATGTAGAAGCATCATTTGAGGTATCCGAAGAAGTAACGATAATAGGCGGTAACCAAATGTTCGAACCTATAATTGGAATAACACCTAACACTGGACCATTAATACCTAATCCAAATCAACCAAACACATCTGTTACACCACAAGAACCGATAACTTGGTTACCCTCAACCCCAGGACTACCTAGTAATAATGGTAACTTACCACCATTGGAGGTTGGTAAATATTATTGTTGGTGGTGCCCACCTCAATCTAGTATTATATCTATTTGTAGTTCACAACAATTTTTAGATAATATAACAACAAGTAATGATTTATTACAATTAGCCCATTCTTATGGTTATAACGGTAATGATAACCAAGAAGCGGAGAATTTGCTATTATCAATATTCGACAGTTATTTTGTAAATAATCAATGTTTTTATATGGTTAATGGAATCAACCAAGCTGGAGGTAAAATTTTAAACGACAAATCATGTTGTGAGAAAAGAGACGGTATATGGAATCAAGGTTTAAAACTATGTGAAGTTGAATCTAATTTAGGTGTAGACCTTTGTCCAAACCAATCAACAGTTGTAGAATGGTCCACACTTGTTGGTGTTTTAGAAGATGAAACACAATTACCATCATTAACTAATTTTACTACTTTAACAGAAGAGTGTTGTAATTCTTTGGGTTACAATTGGAACTACGCTGGTACCCAAGTAATTCAGTCTTATGAAATATACCCCACACCCACAAACAACTACATACCACCACCACCAATAGTTCAATCATATATAAATCAAGGTAACCCCAACAACCCACAGTTTGGGATGAACCAAAAGTACTGTTGGAAATGTGGAAATACTTTAGTAGATGGTGAAATCCAAGACGATAATGGTAATTCATATTTAATATTCGAAGAAGATAACAACGTAATTGGAACGTTAAACCCTATCCCAAGAGTAACCCCATCAGAAGAATGTTGTAATAACGCTGGTTTCACGTATCAAACAATAATGGTAAATGGTGAAGAAAAACCAATATGTATTCATGATTGTGAACCTAGTAATTTTATAGTAGACACAAGCCAATCACCACCACAAGTAGCTTCATCTTTAGGTGGAACCATTAGTAAAACTTGTTGTGAATCCAACGGTTATTTTTGGGGTCAGCCTCACGGTGGAGGATTTTTACCAAATAGTGGTCAGATGATTCCAAATGAGGTGGGTATTTGTGTTACATGTCCACCTTTTGAAACACATATATGGCAAACCCCAGGTGCTTACCAACCGACACCTACTTATTTATTAGGTAATGTAACTTTTGGTGGTATCAATTATAACACAATCAATGATTATAATAACCAACCTTTATCAGAAGAGTGTTGTATGTATGTTAATCAAGAATCACCATTAAACTATACATGGAGTGCAAATATAGGTTGTTATGAATTATAATTTAAAAAAAAATAAAAAATGGCTGAAGAAGTAGGACCAAGTAAAGGTGGTGGCGGACCAATTAATGAAGGTTGTATGGACCCATTATCAATCGATTATAGTCCCCTCTATGATGCGATGTGTGATGACTATGTTTATGGAGAGCCTCCAACACTTGATTTAGGTGGTGTATGGAGTAATGGTTGTTGTAGGTATACTACGGGTGCTGTAACTGGTTGTATGGACCCATTAGCTAATAATTACCAACCTACTGCCGTACTTCAATGTAATAATTGTTGTCAGTATGGTAACCAAGGGGGTAGTGGTCCAGGAGACGCGAAAGAAGAACCAGGTGGCGGTAATGTAATAATTAACCCAAATGGAGTTGGTAATGGAACAGAAGACCCATTAGATTGTTCAGAACAAATATTTACAGTTTCACCATACGGTTTATTACTATCTAATGGTACTAATGCGACTGAAGAGTGTTGTTCTTATTACGCTAGTCTAGGTTACACCACTAATTGGAACCCAGCTCACCACCAATGCTTTGTAGACCAATCTATTACTAATAATAATACTTTTTGTGAAGATTTAATATTGGGTAATATAAGTGAATTAGAATTAGAAAATAGAGTTACATGTATTAATTGTGATAATTTCGCTTGGTGGGATAACCTATACACCACTTTGAATGGGGCCAGTCTACAAGACATAAACCCTAACTTATGGGATTATTTAATTAATGTTATAACAGATACAACAGAAACTTTTGGTGATGGTTCTTTTTATGTAGATTCACTAACAGGAGAACCTATTGTAGACGAACAATGTTGTTTAGCTTTAGGTGATTCAAATTGGGTTTCTTTTATTAATGACGATGGTAGTGAAGGTTCGGCTTGTTTATGTGATAGAGAACAACAAACAATAGAAGAATGTTTATGTATTGAAACCATTGAAGATTTCATTTCTACAGCATCAACACCAGAAGGAGAACAGTTATTATTACAACCACAAGTCTTAAATGATTTAGGTTTAAGTAATGAAGAGATAGTTTTCGTATCTCAAAATTTATTTAATGACAATGATAACGACAGCAACGGTATACCAGATAGTACACAAGCTAGAATTATTATATCTAATTATCTAATAGATAATAGTTTCTACGTTTGTTTCCAAAACAGTCCTAATTCTAATCAAACTAATTACTCAAACCCATCTTTACCTAGTTTAGTAAAATGTACTGAGATTGGTGGGATACCTAATGGTATACTTTGTAGTTGTCCACAGTCTCAAACATGTGAGATATCAATAGATGAAATTATATGGGCCGAGTTACAAAGCCCATTTAATGAAACATTATATTTCGCAACTACAGCAGAGGAAGTTAATGGTATAAGTAGAGAGTGTTGTGAGTATTTAGCTAATGAATATGATTTACCATGGGTTCATGCTGATTATTATGGTGAATCACACTGTTACATTAAAGACCCAGAACCTTGTCTTCCATTAGAGTTTAAATTGAATAACCATTTAATAACACCTGAATGTGATACACCATTACAATTATCAGTATCACTATATTTAGGTAAACCAGAAAATCCATGTCAAGAAACTATTATAGACGATGAAATAATAGAACCAGTACCAAGTGAAGACCCATGTTTACTCACTTTTGATGAAAATAATAATTTAATAGATTATAATTCAGCTTTCCCAAGTTATGAATCTGAGTCTAAAGAACAACCAATAGAGGGTAATAGAGACCCTAAAAATTATTGTTGTTATAATACCAGTACTCCCATAGAGGTTAATATGTTACTTAAAGATGAAAACAATCAAGTTGTATTTACATCAGATTCTTTTTCTTTTATAGATGTAGATACATGGTTTGATTTAGAATCTGAATTCACTCTACCTACAACAGGTAATACCTCTAGTGGTTACAATATGTTTGTACAATTTACGTCTGGTTTAAATTGTTGTTGTACTTATGATTTATATTTAGACAATTTTAAATTTAATTGTGTTGAACAACAAACTATTGAGGAAGAAATAAATAATATTTGTCCTGGATTCAAGTTAACCCCAGTAGTAGATAATAAAAAGTCGTGGGTATACAATCCAGGTGAATTAAATTATTCTAAAATAAGAAATCAAAATGGTACTCTTACTGATAACTTAATAATAAATAAAGGTGATTTAGGTTTAATAGAGGGTAATGGTATAATAAATAGAACCTTCGCACCAAGTCCAGATGCGGAATTACAATGGAGGTATACAGATTACTTCAATCAATCATCAGTCTTAGAGAAACACAGTAAATTAGTTTTAAATAGTAAAGAATTATTTTTAACTTTTGACATGTGTTCAACATGTTGTCTAGAATATTCACCATGTCCAAAAGGTTTTACTTTAAGTGCTGGTACTGAGACATGTTTTAAAACAACAATAGTTAAACAATTCCAAGATGGGTGGGGATTTGATTTCCAAGATGGAATACCATATGACTTTATGGATTTTTAAATAAATAAAAAAAGAAATAATATTTATATAATAAAAAATAAAAAATGAAATTAACAGCAAGAACAACAGCGACAGGGGTAACAGCAAATAATACCTTTATCCATATTGTTAATACGAATGACACCACACAAGACCCAGCAGGTTCTTCATATAAGGCTCCCTTATCATTATTATCACCTATATTTACAGGTGCGACAATCGATTCTTATACAGACAATGTAACACTTAGTGGTAATACATTACAGTTTGATAATAATATTTATGGGTCTAATTTTTATAATGTAGATATATCACCTATACTTACAGGAGCTACTGATTCTTATACAGATGGTGTAACACTTAGTGGTAGTACATTACAGTTTGATAATAATATTTATGGGTCTAATTTTTATAGTGTAGATTTAGCAACAATTTTAACTGGTGGGACAACAGATTCTTATACAGACAACGCTACTTTAGTGGGTAACACACTACAATTTGATAACAACATTTTAGGGGCTAATTTTTATAGTGTAGATTTATCAGCAATAGTTAGTACACCTTTCACAGGTAATACATCGGGTGACTGTATAAATGAATTACATGTAGTTAGATTATATGGTTGCCCAGAACTAAACATAATGACAGACGTTATTATTGACGGTGATTTAACAACAGAAAATTTAGATGTAAATGATACATTACATACTAACGATTTAGAAGTTGGTGGTAGTTTAAGTGTAGATGGGCCTACAATACTACAAGGTGTTACATTTAATTTAACTGGTGGTACAGAAGGTGATGTATTAACAATAGATAGTGGTGGTAATGCTGTTTGGGAAGAACCTTGTTGTTCTGGTTCAACTTCAGGTAGTACTTTCGGTATATTTGGTATATCTAATTCTTTAGGTGAATACACCTATTACTCAACATTACAATCAGCTTTAGATTCAGCTGTAACTGGTGATACAGTCCAAGTTTTCGCTAATTATGAGGAAACAAGTAACACATCAGTAGTTTTAAAAGACCAAGTAGATATTAATTTTAATGGTTACACATACTCACTCACAAGTAGTGGTAGTGGGAACACATTAACAGATAACAATACAATTGTTAACACTAAACTTTATAACGGAACAATTTATAGAGCTGGTGCTTCTTATGTGTCAGATACACAAAATTTATGTTTAGAAGTTTTAAATTCTCAAACCGTTATTGAAAACAATGGTGTTTATTATTCCACTTCAGCAACAACAGCTATAAATAACGCTGGTACTGTGTCAGGAGCTATAGTCAGAGCTGGTACAATAAATGAGTTTAATCCTTGTAATTGTGTAGTAAACAGTGGTGTTTTAAAAGATGTAGATGCTTATCTATTTTACGGCACTGCTGCTATTTTAGCACAAAACGGTACCTCAGAAATAATAAACTGTAAGGGTGAAATAGGTTATGCAGGGTATGGTATTTTAGCAGTATCAACAGTTATTGGTGGCCAAGTTCTTAGGGATAGTGTAGGTATAGCTAATAATGGTGTTGGTATATACGCCTTAGGCCAATTCCAATGTCAAAACAATATAGGATACTCCAACACTGCTTATGGTTTACAAGCTTTTGAATCTATAATAGAATCTTGTAAAGGTTATTCAAATACAGACCGAGGTTTATATCTAGATGATGTTTTATCAGCTAATAATTGTCAAGGTTGGTCTTTTGGTGGTAATGGAACCTATATAGACACCACCGGAACTATAGAATCAGAAATATCAAGTTTATTATCAGAGTCTTGGGGAGATACAGCAACTATTTGTTTCCTCAATGGTTCTGGATTATTGAGTTTGAGGAATATAGTTTCTTCATGTAACATACCTGGTGCTAATTCCCATTCAGTACAGGTTATTGGAACCTCCACAAGACCTATGGAAATTTTAGGAGGGGTACTAAGTACATATACGGGTGGTTCTTCTGGTACTTGTTTAGACCATAACACAGCAACTCCAGCATCAACGGAATCTATAGGTTACGCTAACGTATCATTTAGAAGAAGTGGTGGGGGTACAGCAATATCACCTGGTATAGTACAAAATTTCGTAACAACGGTTGACTCTCAAGGTAATATGATTAACGTATAATAATAAAAATAAAATAAAATAAAAAATGGAAAATAAATTAAAACAAATTGTTATTCAAAAAGATAAAAATGGTGTTGATAGAGTTTTAGTCCAGTACGGACAAGGATTTTTAGCACAAGAACAAAATATTGCTAATTATAGTGACTTAAATGACGAAGAAAAAATGGTTTGGGATAGTTTTGTTAATATGATAATTGATTCGGCTTCAAGATTGAATCTATTAAGTGGTAAAAAATAGTAAAATAAATGACTGGTTACACTGGAAATACAATAACAGTACCCGCTAATTTTAATAATTGTACTAAGAAAGTTTCATTATTAGAATTAGAAAATTATAAAAAAACCTTCCAAAGTTTTTGGGTAAAATTAGCGGAACAATTTGTACCTGCAACAACAATTTTTGTTTCAGGTGAAAGATGGTGTAACAATGATGAGAATATTTGTATTGAGTTTGATGAGTGTGACTATGATTTTGAGTTTGTCGAGGGAGATGTAACCACAATACCCAATACAACCAACCCATCACAATCTAATACAGTAGGTGGTGGTAATAATATAACACCCTCACAAGGTCCTGGTAGTAATAAAAGTATGGAAATCACCCCTTTAGACTACCATTCTACTGAAAGAGGACCTATAATTAACCCAACAATTGTTATACAACCCCTACCCAAAGAAAATGGGCCAATAAAAATTTTACCAATAACAATAAATAATTTTGATGAAAGAAAAAATAATAAAAAAAATTTTCAATCAAAAATTTTACCAACAACAGTAATAATTGAATAATGGGTTTTTTATGTAAAATAGAAAGAGAAAAATATTTAGATAAATCTTTAAATAGGGATTTAGGGTTAAGTAATATATATAATATTAACACAAACACTAACTTTTGTTTCGAAACTTTTAATGGTCCCACATATTTTTTAAGTGGGGCAACTAAACCTTTAACTGGTACAACCGCACCTTGCAGTGGTACACCCACTAATTGTTACTCTGTTTATAATTTATCTGAAGTAGACAATATTAATTTAACTTTTAACTTTACGGGTTCAACAGATTATACTGGTTACACTGGTAACTTTTGTTATAAAATTTTTAATAGGAACTATTTTGATTTAGGACCTAAAAATATAACTAAATTGTTAAAATCAAAAGGTCTGCTTCCAGATGAAAATGTTGCCTACCAAGAATGTTTTAATTTTAGCGCAATAACATCTAGTACAATTAGTAGTAACATAACATTAGGGGAGTTACCAAAAGCTAACACTGACTACATGTTAAGGAGTTATTATAAGTTTACAGGTAAAGATTGTTTAAATAAAAAAATTAACACATGGGATTCATCACTACAATACCAAAGTTTTGATTTTAATGAAGATTGGTACTTTATAACCGTAACAAATCCAGACAAACCACAAATAAACCCTTTAGGTGTAAAAGAAATAGACTCCGTTGAGATAAAACAAGAAACACCACCAGCTTTTCTATTTCAAGACTCCTATCAACTAAATAACATTCCCTTAAACTTTAAGGTTAATTTATACATAAATGGTATTCTATTAACAGACGGTGTTGATTATTTAGTAGACACATCACAGTTTCCTAGAGTAAACCCAATAATTAAATTGATAAATGGCACAGTAGGTGAAAAAGACATTATTAATATAATTTATTTAATAGGACCACAATCATCACTTACAGTTGAGGGTAATGCTAGAAATGACTTATTTGAAATAGAAAGTTTCTTAGTAACTGGTTTCACAAATGGAATTACAGCTTCAACTACAAACATAGTAAACCAAAACCCAATAAAAAAGACACAAGAAGTTTTTTTAAAATACGAATTTGACCCTAACTCAAACATATTAATGTCAATAAACGGTACAACTTTAACCGAAGATTTAGAATACTATAAAAGTAGTACTACACCCAATAAAGTAATAATGAACCCACATTTTACTACAATTAAAAAGAACGATATCCTTTCTTTTTGGTATTTTAAAACTAAATTAGAAGAAGATAATAATCTAGGTACATTAGATAAAAATAACGTAACACTACAATGGCAAGTAAACCCGTTGATTGGAAATAGGAATTATACTAGTGGGTTTTTTACTTTAGAAGTAACAGAAACAAATGATACTGATTGGGTTAGTTTGTTTTTAAGTAAAAAAATAGATTATAGTTTTAATGAAATAGTATATACATACGATGTAACAGATTTAGAGGTTAATAAAGATTATAAATTTAGAGTTATATATAATAAAATTTATAAAAATATATTAAAAGAAGAAATAATAACTAGTTCTGAAGTCGTTGGTTATTTTAATACTAAAAATGATAAAGTAATTTATGGTTATTAATGGACAACACAAATAAAACAATAAGATTAAGGACTACACCAGGTGGAGAAGATAAACACTTAAATTTAAAAGTAGAACAAAGTTTTGATTTTCTAGAAGTTTTAAGTTTAAAAATATCACAAGAAGACCTATATAGTAACTTTTGTGCTAACTATGGGGTTGTAGTAGGTAGAGTTTTAGCTAATAAAGCTTTTGGTGTACCAAATGCAAAAGTATCCCTTTTTATACCCATTTCAAGTGAAGATGAGAAAAATCTATTAATAAAAGACTTATACCCATATAAATTACCTAGTGATAAAAACTCACAAGGTGTAAGATATAACTTATTATTAAGTAAAACAACTTGTGAATTAAACACACCAGTCGGTACTTTTCCAGACAAAGAAACTTTATTATCCAACGACATTATGATAGAAGTTTTTGAAAAGTATTATAAATATACCACTAAAACAAATGAATCTGGTGATTATATGTTATTTGGTGTACCCGTTGGCCAAAGAACTATACATATGGATGCTGATTTAAGTGATGCTGGTATGTTAAGTGTTAGACCCTACGATTTAATAGCTCAAGGTGCTCCAGTAGATTTTTTTGAAAGTTCAGCTAAATTTAAAAATAGACCTAATATAGATGTACTACCACAAATAAAAACTTCAGACCAAGGTTTAGACGTTATACCATTTTGGGGAGACCCAGAAAACTGTGAACTAGGTATAACCAGATTAGATATAGACACCAATACAGACATATTACCAACAGCTCTTTTTATGGGGTCTATTTTTTCAGACAAAGAAAAAAACTCATTAAATAAAAGATGTAACCCAACAAACGATATGGGTGAATTGGAAGAATTAAGAACGGGAGCTGGTGAAGTACAATTTATAAGGGCTAAAGAAATAAACCCAGTTGAGTGGGTTTTAAATAAAAAGGCTGTACCCACTGCTTTAGAATTTCACGAAATTAAAGGTGGTGATATTATTGATGAAGATGGTACATTCGCTGTAACAGTACCAATGAACGTGGGCCATGTGGTTACAAATGAAGTTGGTGAATTAGTACCCTCTGAAGACCCAACAGTAGGATTACCTACAAAGGCTATTATGAGAATGAAAGCTAAATTTTCTGAAGACCCATCAAACGCTAAAAGAAGAACAGCCAATTTAATTATACCTAGTTTAAGTTCAGACCAAGGGGGTACTAAAGGTTATACTAGTACTGGAGACAATATCGATATAAACGGTACGGAGGACCAAAGATTCACTGACAACTTAAACGATTATAAGGATATAGATAAAGATTTCCAAACATTTGAGTGGAAACAATTATATACTATAGCACAATATATTAAAAAATATAAGAAAGGTGGTAATAGGTGGAGTTTCATAGGTTTAAAAAATACCGATGCTCAGGGGGCAGCTAACAACCCAATGCCATTCAATACAGCAATACAGAAACCAGATTTTTTATACGCTTTAGGTAGTTTCTTCCTTAATATTGGAGCTTTCTTTATAAAACTGCTGGTAATTCTAATTGGTTTACAATTTGGTTTTTATTTTGGTCTTAACATATCTTTTACAATTTTTGGTACAAATTTTTGTATCATTAGATTCTATAATGTCTTAGTTATACAACCTTTTGGTTGGATAGGTAATATTATGCCTAAATTTTGTGATTCAGAAGACACTGATTTTTGTTGTAATGAACATGGTCCTGAAGCTAGGGGTTTTATATTAGATTGTGATGGAAATGCTACTTGTATCAGAACTGACTCTGCAGGTGGTGGACCTTGTGGTCCTGGTGGTGGAGCTCCATGTGCTGGTTTTAATACTTGTGATAGTGGTGGACAATGTTGTTCAGGCGGTGTTGGTGGTTCTGCTTTTGCTACAACATCACCTGCTTGTGGTTGTCCACAGGATATAGACGATGGTACCTCCCCAATCCACCAAAATGTCAACCAAAATAATTTAACATGTGGTCCACAAATTAGTAACGGCCCTCCCCCCAACAACTGTGAAGAAAAAGGTATATGTTTAAAAGGTTTTGGTTATGTACCCTCAGTGGACAACTGTGACGCTATGGCCTCAATACAGGATTGGTTATGTTGCAGGATATTAGAATTAGCTGAAAAAAGGAATGTTATTAGAAGATGTTTAATAGATGCTTGGATGGTCGGTTCGGCTTATCTTTTTCAATATAAGTACAAAGTCAAAATGAAAAAAGAAGATGGTGCAATAGTTAAACAAGAATCTTTTTGTGGACCAGGTTCAGATAAAAGAAGTGGTAACAATTATGGTAAAAACAAATGTTGCCCCCATGAACCAGCAGGCTCCCTAAGTAGTAGTTGTGCACATTGTCTGATTAGAGGTAGTGAAGAGACAGATGTTAATGTTACAACAATAACAGATTACCATAAGACATGGCATAATAACTCCGTTAATGGTCTTTTTGGTTCTGGTAATGGAGCTACAGACATAAATGATAACATTTACTGTAATAACGCTATGTCAACAAAAATTGTTTCATTGGGTAGAGTTGAAATGTGTCCAGATACTTTAAATGAAATAGAAAACTGTATAGAAGCTACTAATTGTGTGTTTAACTTATATAAACAACATCCAGATTATTTTGTAGGAACATTTTATGAAGATGGTTGGGACCCCAATTTTTGGAGTAAGTTAATGTCTGCAACTAGTTACCAATCCCCCAAAGAAGTTTTACAATACCTATTAACAACAGTTAATTGTAAACTAAATAAATTATTTAAAGGAAGTTTCAATGAACCTTGTCATGAACAAGAATTAAAAAATGATAATTATCAGTTTATAAAAGAAGTTGCTAAAATATACACTGATGTTAATACATGTCAAACAGATTCTAATAATGAACAAGACCAGTTTGAACCAGGTGCTGACTGTTTAGAACAAGATAGTACTGGTAACTATGTACCAAATGGTGAACAAAGTGGTTTTGTTTTTGACGCTAGAACTGGACAAAGATTCGCTCCGTGTGGTGGTTATGGAAATTGTAACCAACCACCATTACCTTGGTCTGGACAAGACATTCAATCAAATGGTCCGGCTGTAGGTCCTGGTAATACCCATAACGCTAGTAAAAACATACCCTATTATTACTTCGGATTAAATCCAGGTAAAACGGCGATTGATAAATTAAAAAAACAATTTTTCGTAAATTAAAAGAATAACATATTTATATA
>MDTC01256246.1_pt1 | contig 13614 bp, 14 predicted proteins | sample 811181 | NCBI WGS metagenome assembly MDTC01 (sample SAMN05326644, study PRJNA326480) | marine metagenome | isolation source: seawater | place: Pacific Ocean: North | collected 2011
AATAAATTTTAAATACTTATTGTTCTACTGTCAGTTGAATAAAAGGTGCGTCATCAAAGTTTAAAATTAAAATTTATTAATTGTAAATTAGATTATAAATACTTTTTATGGGATCTGTTATACCACTTAAAAAATCTGCAAACTCAGCCTACTTGGACTTAAAAAATCTCGTAAATGAAAAACTTGCCGAAGTTGAGAAACTAATCGAGGTTAAATTAGATAGTAAAGTAGGTCTTATTAAAAAAATGAGCACTTATCACCTTAATTCGGGAGGTAAAAGATTGAGAGCGCTTTTAACCTTAGGGTCTGCAAAACTAGCCGGTTATGATCCATTAGGAAAACGTGACATTAGTTTATCTGCATGCGTGGAACTCATTCATAGTGCAACATTATTACATGATGATGTAATAGACGAAAGTGATCTACGAAGAGGAATCAAAACATCTAATGCTTTATGGGGGAATCAATCATCAATTTTAGTAGGCGACTACCTTCTAAGTAGGTGTTTTGAAATTATGGTTGATGATGGAGACTTAGAGATTTTAAAATTACTATCTTCAACTTCCGCAAAAATCGCTCAAGGAGAAGTGATGCAACTAGAACACAAAGGTGAAGCTGATCTTTTGGAAGAAACTTATATAGATATTATTAATTTAAAAACAGCAGCTTTATTTTCTGCTGCTACTAAAACAGGCTCTTGTTTAGCCAAAAGTAATGAAAAAGAAAAAAGTGCATTAGAGTCCTACGGTAAGAATATTGGCCTTGCATTTCAAATTGCTGATGATGCCTTAGATTACTATTCTAAAGAAATTATATTTGGAAAAAAAATAGGCAAAGATTTTTATGAAGGAAAAGTGACATTGCCTTTAATTATAATTTTTCAGAGAGCTGATGCTAAAGAGAGAAATTTTTTAGTTGAAATATTTAAAAAGGATCAAAGAACTAGAGAAGACTTTGAAAAAACTCTTCAATTAATTAAAAAGTATAAAGCAGTTGAAGATAGTCTACAAAGAGCAGAATATTTTGTTAATGTCTCTCACGATACTCTAGGGCTGTTTAAAGACTGCCCAGAAAAAAAAATTTTACAAAATTTAACTGGTTTTAGTTTAAGTAGATCTTTCTAGGGATAAAGAATTTCTTTTTTCCACTGACCGTTATTATTAATATAGTTTAAACGTTCATGAATTCTTCCTTCGCCATCCAACCAAAACTCTATTTCTTTAGGTAAAATTCTCCAACCAGACCAATGAGGTGGTCTTGGAACTTTGTTTTGGTCAGGATATTTTTTTTCAAATTCTGCAATTTGTTTTAGAAAAGTATTTCTACTATCTAATTTCTCTGATTGATTTGAGGCCCAAGCGCTTATTCTATTTTTATAAGGTCTTGAGTTATAATATTTATCTGCTTCATTTTCTGAAACCTGTTGGACTTTACCAATTATACGAACTTGTCTTCTTAAGCTCTTCCAATGAAAACATACTGATGCTAGCTTGTTGGTTTTTAAGTCGCTACCCTTTTTGCTATTAAAATTTGTGTAAAAAACGAATCCTTCATTGCTTAGCCCTTTCAATAGAACCATTCTCACACTGGGTTGATTTTTTTGGTCTGCTGTCCCTAGAGCGAAGGCATTTGGATCATTAATTTCTGTTGCTTCGGCTTTCTTAAACCAGTTTTTGAATAAATCTATAGGATTATCCAGATCTTCAAATATGGAGTCTAATCCAAGAGAGTTTTTGCCATTATTTTGATTCATATATTATGTAAAATAATTTATACATTAATTAACTATGTCTTTTAATACTTTTGGTAAAATATTTAGATTTACAACATGGGGTGAGTCTCATGGGCCAGCTATAGGCTGCGTCATAGACGGTTGTCCACCAAATATAGCTATATCTGAAAAAGAAATTCAAAAAGATATGGATAGAAGAAGACCAGGTCAGTCAAAATTCACAACACAAAGAAAAGAGTCTGATAAAATATTAATTTTGTCAGGTGTTTTTGAGGGCAAAAGTACAGGAACACCTATTTCAATTATTATTTACAATGAGGACAAACGATCGAGAGACTATGAGTCGATTAAAAATAAATTTAGACCAGGACACGCAGATTATACTTATTTTAAAAAATATGGCATTAGAGACTATCGAGGTGGTGGTAGACAATCTGCAAGAGAAACTGCTTGTCGTGTAGCTGCGGGTGCTGTCGCGAAAATAATTTTAAATAAATTAATCGGGTCAAAATTTAATATCATTGGAGCAGTTACACAACTCGGTCTAATGTCTTGTGATATGAATAATTGGAATAACAATGAAATTAGAAAAAATCCTTTTTTCTGTCCGGATAAAAAATCAGTAAAACTCTGGGAGCAGTACTTGTTGTCAGTAAGAAAAGCAGGATCTTCTTGTGGTGCTATTATTGAATTGAGAGCAAGTGGAATACCATTGGGGTTAGGCGCGCCTATTTATTCTAAACTTGATACAGATATTGCTGCTGCCTTAATGAGTATTAATGCTGTTAAGGGAGTAAATATTGGTACTGGTATGAGTTCGGCTTTTTTAAGTGGTGAGGAAAATTCTGATGAAATGAGAGTTAAGTCCGGAAAAATAAATTTTAAATCTAATAATGCTGGGGGAATATTGGGTGGAATATCTACTGGTCAAAATATTATTACTTCTTTTTCAGTCAAACCGACTTCGTCAATATTATCAAGCAGGGAAACTATTGATAAAAAAAGTAAGAATACTAATATTTCTGTTAAAGGAAGACACGACCCTTGTGTCGGTATTAGAGCAGTTCCTATTGGTGAAGCAATGCTTGCATGTGTGTTGTTGGATCACTTCTTAATGCACCGGGCACAATGTGGTTAATTTAAGTTTTTATTTTTATTCTGGGCTAAAACAATATTAGATTGTAAAACGTTTTCTATTTTGTTCACAATTGATGTAGAATCTAAACCTGCTTTTTTATACATGGCCTCTGGACTATCTTGATCAATAAATATATCAGGCAAAGTCATAGATCTAAATTTTAAACCTTTATCAAATACCCCTCTTTCGGACAACAATTGAGCTACATGAGAACCAAAACCTCCTATTGAACCTTCTTCAATAGTGATTACTACTTCATGAGTTGTTGCAACTTCCATAATTAATTTTTCATCCAAAGGTTTAGCAAATCTTGCGTCTACTATTGTTAATTCTATTCCTTTAGTTGATAAAGTTTCTGCCGCTTTTTTACATTCCTCTAATCTCGCACCAAGACATAAAATTGCTGCTTGTTTTCCTTGTCTAACTATTTTTCCTTTACCAATCTCAAGAGTTTCATTTATATTTGGCAGCTCAACTCCTATACCGTTTCCTCTTGGATATCTAAAAGCAGAGGGTTTATCATTAATTTTGACTGCAGTGTTTATCATCCTCACAAGTTCTGCCTCATCACTTGCTGCCATAACGATAAAATTAGGAAGAGTAGAAAGATAAGTAATATCGAAAGATCCAGCGTGAGTTGGTCCGTCAGCTCCAACTAATCCAGCTCTATCAATTGCAAACCTAACAGGTAAAGATTGAATAGCAACATCATGTACTACTTGATCGTAAGCACGTTGTAAAAAAGTAGAATAAATTGCTGCAAATGGTTTGTAGCCCTCTGTTGCAAGACCAGCTGCAAAAGTTACACCATGTTGTTCGGCTATTCCTACGTCAAACATACGATCTGGAAATCTACTTTGAAAAATATCCATACCTGTGCCTGAAGGCATGGCACCGGTTACACCTATAATTTTTGTGTCTTGTTCAGCATGTTTTACTAATGTGTCAGCAAATATTTTTGTATAGGAAGGTGTATTAGACCTGCTTTTTACTTGTTCTCCAGTAGTTACATTAAATTTAGAAACACCGTGATACTTATCTCCTGATTCTTCTGCATGTTTATACCCTTTTCCTTTTTGAGTAATAGCATGGATTAAAACAGGTCCTTCATGTTTTGAATTCTTAACATTTTCTAGTATTTGAACTAAATTATCAACATCATGTCCATCTATTGGTCCAATATAATAAAAACCAAGTTCGCTAAATAATGTTCCGCCTGTAACGAGACCTTTTAATAAATCCTCAGCTTTAGCAGTTTTTTCAGCAAATCTTTTTGAGAAAGCTGAAATAATCATTTTAACAGTTTCTCTAAAACTAAAATACATCTTTCCAGATAAAAGTTTTGCGAGATATTTGCTCATAGCACCAACCGGTTTTGCAATTGACATCTCGTTATCATTCAAAATTACAATAAGTTTTGATTTGAGTGCACCCGCATTATTCATAGCTTCATAGGCCATTCCTGCACTCATGGCCCCATCTCCAATCACTGCTACAACATTATTATTATTATTTGATAATTTTTTTGCAACTGCCATACCTAATGTTGAGGAAATTGAAGTTGAGCTATGCGCTGCACCAAAAGGATCATATTCACTCTCTGCCCTTTTTGTAAATCCAGATAAACCTCCCCCTTTTCTCAAAGTTCTTATAGAATCTTTTCTACCTGTAATAATTTTATGCGGATAACATTGGTGACCAACATCCCACACTAATTTATCTTTTGGAGTGTTAAAAACATAATGAATAGCAACCGTAAGCTCTACGACACCAAGTCCAGCTCCTAAATGACCACCAGTTTCAGAAACTACACTTATTAATTCTTCTCTAAGCTCATCAGAAGTTTGTTTTAACTGATTTTTTTTTAATTTTCTTAAATCGGCTGGAAAATTAATATGGTCTAATAATTTACTCATTAAAAATTTCTTTCTAAAATAAACTCTACTGTTTTAATTAAATTGTTCGCTTTTTTTCCATGTTTTTGCAATTTACTCAATATATTTTTCTTCAATTTTAAAGCGTAAGAATTAGCTCTTTCATAGCCTATTAAGCTTATTAAAGTAGACTTGCCTTTTTTTTTATCTTTTTTTGTTGATTTGCCAGCTAATTTTTTAGATCCCTTAAAATCAATAAAGTCATCTGCAAATTGAAATAACAAGCCTATATCTTCACCTAATTTCTTTAATGATTTTAATTCGTTAATATTTTTTTTTGCAATTAAGCCTGGTGCAAAACAACAAAAATTAAATAATTTGCCAGTTTTTTTTCTTTGCATGTTAATTATATCTACAAAATTTTTTTTCTTTTTCTCGAAACTTAAGTCTTGATATTGACCACCTGCTATACCGGTGTGACCCGAGCAAAGAGCTAGAGCCTTAATAAGTTCATTTTTTGTTTTATTATCTATATGGTAATTCCTATCTGCAATTATCTCAAAAGCTAAAGTTAATAATGAGTTACCGGCAAGAATGGCTGTGGACTCACCAAACTTTACATGTGTCGCTAACTTTCCTCTTCGCATTTTGTCATTGTCCATACAAGGGAGATCATCATGAATTAAAGAATAGGAATGTATGCACTCAACAGCCGCACAGAGATTTAAAAGTTTAATCATTTTAATATTAAACATTTTTCCAGCCCCTATAATTATAGAGGATCTAATCTTTTTTCCTCCCGATAAAGACCCATATTTCATTGCAGACATTAAACTTGAGCTGCTTTGTCTATTTAAATATTTTTTTAAAAAAATATCAGTTTTTTTCGCATTACTATCTAAATATGAGTCAAACATAAATTACAAATCTTTCCTAATTTTCTTCCCGATAACAGAAATTTCTTTATTTCTTTTTTTAAAAAGCGAATCTATTCGCTTGTTTAAGGTAATAAGACGTGCGTAATCATTCATCGAGTCGGATAAATTGGTCTGACTACTTTCAAGTTTTTCAAGAATTTGATTAATTTCATCTTTAATCTCTTTTATTGATTTACTTTTTGTGTTCTCTGGAATATTTTCGTCTTTCATTAAAAGTATAATAATTACATTATGAAAAATATCTATTCAAATATATTTAAAGTTAATAACAAAAACTTGTCTAAAGCTATTAACTTTCTCAAAAAAAAAGAGCTTATAGGTGTGCCTACTGAGACAGTTTATGGCCTAGCAGGAAATGCCTACTCTTCTAAAGCGGTTAAAAAAATTTATATTCTAAAAAAAAGACCTCTAAAAAATCCACTTATTATTCACTACGACAATCTTGAAAAATTGAAAAGAGATGTTGATTTAAACAAGAATTTTTTAAAACTTTATAAAAAATTCTCACCAGGTCCAATTACTTTTGTTTTAAAAAAGAAAAAAAATTCTTTATTATCTAATATATCAACTTCTAAATTAAATACGGTTGCTGTAAGATTTTCAAAAAATAATACGTTGAGAAAGATATTAAAATCTTTAAATTTTCCTTTGGCTATTCCTAGTGCTAATAAATCTTCACATATTAGTCCTGTTTCTGCAGAGGATGTTTCTCAGGAATTTAAAAGTTCTGTAAAGATAATTTTAAACGGAGGACCTTGTAAAATTGGACTCGAGTCTACTGTAGTGGATCTAACATCTAAACCAAGAATATTAAGGCCTGGATTAATCGGGCATACAGCTATTTCAAGAGCCCTGAATATAAAAATTAAAATTAACCATCGGTGGTCAAAAATTATCAAAGCACCTGGCATGCTCAAAAGGCATTACTCACCTGGTATACCCATGAAGCTCAATCAGAAAAAAGCAAAAAATAATGAGGCCTTTATTGTTTTTGGAAAAAAATATAAAAAAGGAAAAAATATTTTTAATCTAAGTTATAGATCAAACTTAAATGAAGCTGCTAAAAACTTGTACAAAACATTAAGGTTTATTAAGAATAAAAATTACAAAATGATTTATGTGTGTTCAATTCCACAAACTGGTATTGGTTTAGCAATTAACGATAGATTAACTAGGGCGGCCAACTAATTTATGGATATTAAAGTACAAAATCTAACAAAAAAATTTAATAATTATTTAGCAGTAAATAATATTAATTTTAATTTAGAAAAAAATAAAACATTAGGTTTGTTGGGTCCTAATGGATGTGGAAAAACAACTTCAATAGGAATGATGCTTGGTTTAATTTCTCCTACTAGTGGAGAGGTGCTAATCAACGGTCAAAACGTTGAAAGTGCTGATCGGAATGATCTTCTTAGCAGAATGAACTTTGCTTCTCCTTATATTGAATTACCAAAAAAACTTACAGTGGAACAAAACTTGGAAGTTTACGGTAGGCTTTACGGTATAAAAGATTTAAAAAGTAGAATTGCTGAAATTTCAGAGGATTTGGATTTAAATAAATTTTTGAATAAAAAAACAGGTGAGTTATCCTCTGGACAAAAAAATCGAGTATCCTTAGCTAAATCATTAATAAACAAACCAGATATTCTATTTCTTGATGAGCCCACTGCTAGTCTAGATCCTGATATTGGAGATTTTGTCAGACAATATATAGAAACGTACAAATTAAAAAACGAGATAACTATTTTGTTAGCTTCCCATAATATGAATGAAGTTGAGAGACTATGTGACACCGTAATTATGATGAAGGAGGGTCAAATAGTTGACCGCGGAACTTGTAAAGAATTAATTGGTAAACATGGTAGAAACAATCTTGAAGATACCTTCTTACAAATCGCAAGGAGCAAAAATGAGCTGGCATAAAATATATGGCTTGAGTCTAAGGCATATTTATTTGATCAAAGGTTCATTTCCAAGAATTTTAGATTTAATTTATTGGCCATCAATACAAGTGTTTTTATGGGGTTTTATTTCTGAGTTTTTTACTGTTAGTTCTTCTTATTATAATAATACAGTAGGCATAATCCTTACGGCTGCAATACTTTATGACTTTTTATTTAGATCAAGTATCAGTTATAATATGATGTTTCTTGAAGAAATTTGGAGCAGAAATTTTACTAATCTATTTATCGCCCCAATTAAAATTAGTGAAATCATAGCTTCACTTACTATAACTGCGATTTTTCGAACTTTGATTGGTTTAGTTCCAGCGGTATTACTCGCGATTCCTTTGTTCGGAGTATCTATTTTTAAACTAGGTGTCCCACTAATATTTCTTTTATTAGCCCTTTACATATTTGGCATAAGTTTGGGTTTGTTGGTAACGGCTGGCTTGTTGAGATATGGTCCGTCATTTGAAAACATTGCCTGGGCAAGTTTATTTTTCTTAGCTCCACTTGGATGTATATATTATCCAATTGAGATATTGCCTAATACGCTTCAAATAATAGCTAAAGGTTTACCGTTAGTTCATATTTTCGAAGAAATGAGAAATATATTAATAAATCAAACAGTAAATAGCTTAGAAATTTTTAAAAGTGTATTGATTTCTATTATTTATTTTGCATTTGGTGTAATTATTTTTTATGCCGCATATTATGGAGCTAAAATAAAAGGCACATTAATCAATATTGGTGAGTAATTTTTATGCACGAAAATTTAGATAAAATAAAAAGTTTAGAAAGTTATCCTAAAATAATTAAAAATTTTTTAAGTTTAGCTGAAATTGAAAAATTTTTAAAATTATACTCAGAATTACCAGTTACTGTAAATAATTTAAAACAAAAAGTAATTAAAAAAAGATGGATCTCAGGTCTCAGTGAGGAGTTAGAACAAATTTTCAGAGAAAGAGTCAAATCAGAAATAGGTAATTTTACAATGGATAATATTAATGAAAAGAATGGAGCGGAATGTTTGGGTCTTTTTCAAGAAAGCTTCAATCCTATTGGTTTACATATGGATGGAGGATTTAATTTAAAAGACATAATTTACAAACAGACTCTCTTACCCTTAAGTAATTATGGAGAAACTATAGTTTTTAAAAATAGATATTATGGACCTTCTACAATGTTTATAAATAGCGACTTTGATATAAAAGTAAATAGTGAAGAAAATTTTAAAAAAGGTAAAAATATTAGATCTTCAGATCATTTAAAAATGTATGGTAATAAGCCTTTTGACAAAAATAATTACGAAAAATATCTGAAACATGAAGATATAAATAATCTTAGCGGCTTAGAAATAGAGTATATTTATAAGTGGAACTTAGGTGATCTTTTTATATTTGATAGAACACATCTACACTGCTCATCCTCTAATATAAACGGTAAAAAGATTGGTTTAGCTACTTTTACTAAAAAATGAGAACAATTGTCCAAAAAATAGGAAAAAGTCTTTCAAAAATTTTACTCCCTTTATTGTTTAAAATATTTTTTTTTTTAAAAATAAATCGTAGAGCTGCAAATTTCTTTTATGAAAAAGGTTATTTTGCAAATAATAATCATAATTTTTTAGATTTGATTAATTTTTTATTAAATCAAAAAAAAATTGTAGCTTTGGATGTGGGCGCTCAAGGAGGATTTAATTCTGATCAATTTATATCAAAAAAGTATAATCATTTTTTTGAACCTATTCTAGTCGAGCCTATTAAAGAAGAAGCAGAAAAATTAAAAAAAAATAATATCCATGTTATTGCAAATGCTTTGTGGAGTTGCCGAACTAAAAAAAAAATCTTCATACTTGAAAATAGACTTGGTAGTTCTTCTATGTATAAACCAAATCCATTTTTTTTTGATTTACATAAAATTAAAAAAAAAAATTATCAAGATTACAATATAACGAAAGAAGTTGAAGTTCACTGCAATACCCTGGATGACTCATTATCTGCCCTGAAAATAAGCAAACTTGACTATCTTAAAATTGATACACAAGGAGCGGAGCTTGAGATATTGAGGGGTATTGGTAATTATAGACCTTTACTAATAAAAATAGAATCACATATACATTCCATGTACAAGAACGTTCCAAGTTGGAACGAACTTTTAGACTGTTTATACAAACTAAATTATCTTGTCATTGATTGGAAAGGAATTGGTTCACACGCAACGAGAGTTCCAGCAGAGATGGATATGATTTTTATCCCAAATTTTAACGATGATATTGGAAAGAAATTAATTTTAGAAAATGAAGATAAATTTACTAGTCTTATGCTAATATTCGGTCAAATAAATTTGTTAAAAATAATTGCAGAAAAGAATAATTTTAGATCTTTTAACAAAATAAACAATTTACAAGATTTGTTTTTTGATTAATGGCTATATATGATTGTTTCCAATATTTTAATGAAGATCATGTCTTAGATTTAAGATTCAATATACTTAATGAAAAAGTCGATTATTTTGTAATTTCTGAATCTACAAAAACACATCAAGGAATAGAAAAAAAATTACAATTTAATCCCAGTAATTTTCCAAAATTTAGGCACAAAATTAAATATGTCGTTGCCGATTACCAAGAAAAAATTGATTTTGATAATCATACCGGCGGAGAGTCTGCTGTAGAACAACATCAGAGGAATTACCTATCTAAAGGACTGCTAGATGCAGATGATAATGACTTAATAATTTTATCAGATTCTGATGAAATTCCTGATTTAACTAAATTAAATCAAATAAAAAAGTCTTCTAAATATATTGCGTTTTCTCAAATGATGTTCATGTACAAACTTAATCTTCAAAATTTAAATGAAAGTAATTGGATAGGATCAAAAATTGTTTTAAAAAAAAATTTTCTAATTCCTCAAAAATTAAGAGGCTTAAAATTTAAAGAATATCCATTTTGGAGATTTGATAAAATTAATCAACAAATAATTAAAGGTGGGTGGCATTTTTCTTTTCTACAAAAACCAACAGATATTGCCAAAAAAATTAAATCTTTTTCACACGGAGAATTTAACATAGGTCAAATGGTTGATGAAAAAAATATACAAAAAAAAATAGCTAATTATGAGGATATTTTTGAGAGAGGTTTTGAGCTTAAAAAAATAAATATTGACGAAAATTATCCAGCTTTTATTAGAGAGAACAAGAGTATTTTAAAAGATTGGATACTTTAAAGCTTGTGGTGCGCCCGGAAGGATTTGAACCCTCAACCTCCTGATCCGAAGTCAGGCGCTCTATCCAGTTGAGCTACGAACGCAAATAATGATAATCTAAATTCAAATGCCAAATAACTCAACAAAATTCTTGATTACAGATGAAAATGCGGGAAGTCGCCTAGATATCATTCTTGTAAAACTACTACCTAGCTTGTCTAGATCAAATTTAAAAAAGATTATAGAGCTAAAACAAATTAAGGTTAATAATTTAACTGTCACCTCTCCGTCTAAAAAATTGAAGGAAAACGATAGTGTTGAAATAAATTTAATTTCTAAAGTTGAGATGAAGATTGTACCTACAAATATTAAATTAAATATTGTCTATGAGGATAAAGATATATTAATTTTAAATAAACCAGCGGGAATGGTTGTTCATCCAGGTGCAGGAAACTATAATAATACTATGGTAAACGCCTTAATCTATAAATATAAAAAAAAACTTTCTACCATCAATGGAAACATAAGACCTGGAATTATTCATAGAATTGATAAAGAGACAAGCGGGCTTCTTGTTGTTGCTAAAAATAATAATGCACATTCCAATTTAGGACAGCAGTTTAGTAATCATACAATTAAACGGACGTATCATGCTTTATGCTGGGGAGTTTTAAGGCCACTTAGTGGAAGAATTGAAACATTAATTGGTCGAAGCAGAAAAAATCGTCAGTTAATGTCTGTCACAGAAATATCTGGAAAAAAAGCTATAACTAATTACAAAACTTTAAAAGTTTTTGAAATTAAAAATATTCCAAAAATTAGTTTCATAGAGTGTGAGCTCGAAACTGGAAGAACCCACCAAATAAGAGTACACATGAATTATAAAGGTTGTTCTTTGCTAGGAGATCAACAGTATGGAAAAAAAAATCTCAAGTTTAAGAAAATTAATGAAGATTTTGAAAGAAAATTAAAAATTTTAAATAGACAAGCTTTGCATGCTAAAAGTTTGGGGTTTACACACCCGGTAACAAAAAAATTTATTAATTTTGACTCGAAGCTTCCTCAGGATTTTCAAAAAATACTAGATTTATTGAACAAATTGAGCCATTGAAAAATCAAGTTGTATTTTATAAATAAAACAATATGAAAAACAAAACAGAAATAACAAATTTGCCATCTCCTTCTGTTGGAGGTCTATCTTTATACTTAGCTCAAATTAAAAAATTCCCAATGCTAGATGCTGAGGAGGAGTATATGCTTGCAAAAAGTTGGAAGGACCGAGGAAATTTAAAGGCAGCACATAAATTAGTTACAAGTCATTTAAGACTAGTTGCTAAAATAGCCATGGGTTATAGAGGATACGGTCTACCAGTTAACGAACTAATTTCAGAGGGTAATATTGGTCTAATGCAAGCAGTTAAAAAATTTGACCCCGACAGAGGTTTTAGACTAGCTACTTATGCCATGTGGTGGATTAAAGCAGCTATACAAGAATATGTTTTGAAATCATGGAGCTTGGTAAAAATGGGAACGACAACAGCTCAAAAAAAACTTTTCTTTAATCTAAAAAAACTTAAGAATCAAATTGCACCCAATCAAGAGGGTGATTTAAGAGATGAACATGTTGAAGAAATATCAAAAAGACTAGATGTTGACTCACGTGAAGTGGTGAATATGAACCGTAGACTTATGGGTCATGAAAAATCTCTCAATGATCCAATCAAAGCGGGAGAGACAGATGAATGGCAAGACTGGTTAGTAGATGATAGCTTGGATCAAGAGTTAATTTTATCGCAAAAACAAGAGTTTGATGACAAAAAAGAATTGCTCAATGAAGCCATGACTATTTTGAATGACAGAGAAAAAGAGATTTTACAAGCTCGAAGGTTAACGGATAACCCTAAAACTTTGGAAGAACTGAGTCAAAAATATAAAATTAGTCGAGAAAGAATTCGGCAGATTGAAACTAAAGCATTTGAAAAACTTCAAAAATCTATGATTAATTCTAGTAAGTCAAAAAACTTACTACCTGCTAATTAGTTTTAAAAGGATCTTCAATAAGTATTGTATCATCTCGCTCTGGACTCGTCGAGATGCTTGAAACTTTACAACCTATAAAATCTTCTAAAGCGTGAATGTAAACTTTAGCTTTTTCAGGAAGTTCTTCCATATTTCTAATACCTTGGGTTGAGCTCATCCAGCCTGGAAAAGTTTTATAAATTGGTTTTATGTTAAATTGATCTTCTGAAGCAGCTGGTAGATAATTTATTATTTGACCATTTAATTCATATTCAACACACACTTTTATTTCTTCAAATTCATCCAATACGTCAAGCTTAGTCAAAGCAATTCCATTTATTCCTGATAATTTTATCGTTTGACGAACTAAAACCCCATCAAACCAACCACACCTTCTTTTTCTTGCTGTAACAGTTCCGAACTCTTTTCCTCTCTTTCCCAAACTCTCGCCTATTTTATCGTTTAATTCTGTTGGAAAAGGACCGCTACCTACTCTAGTTGTGTAAGCTTTTGTAATACCAAGCACATAACCAATCGTATTAGGGCCACATCCTGATCCTGTTGCGGCCATAGCTGGAACAGTGTTTGACGAAGTTACAAATGGATAAGTGCCATGATCAACATCTAAAAGAATTCCTTGCGCTCCTTCAAATAATATTTTTTTTCTTTTTTTTCTGTACTCATCTAGTCTTAACCAGACAGGCTGAGCAAATTTTAAAACTTCTGGTGCAATTTTTAATAAATCTTTTTTAAGATCG
>MDTC01264212.1_pt1 | contig 13607 bp, 6 predicted proteins | sample 811181 | NCBI WGS metagenome assembly MDTC01 (sample SAMN05326644, study PRJNA326480) | marine metagenome | isolation source: seawater | place: Pacific Ocean: North | collected 2011
CAAGTAATGCCTCTCAGTAATCTTTCAAAAGCTTTAATTAATTTTAAAAGAACTACAAGTTGGGGTAGAGGACAATTAGATTTTCATGTCGATGCTGGAGCTGATGATGTTTCTTGCACTGTTTCAGATACAACTTCATTAAGTTTATCATATGATCAAAATACTGTCGGTCTTCCAACTGAATTTGGTCCCGCAAATAAATATGGTGATGTTGATCAAGGTAATAATTCAGGACCTACTGTTGATGCTTCCCAATTAGCAAAAGGTAGACATTATATTCAATTACAAGCTAATCATGCGAATAACCAATCAAACTCAAATGATCCTGCTTGGATTGCTTGGAAAGGTTCTACTTCAAGAGGTGAAAATCTATCTACTGGTGCTGCTACAACTGTTCCTTTCGGTGGATATTGTGCAAGAATTGGTGGATATCGAGATAAAACTAATGATGGATCAACATCAATTGGTTGGGAAACTGTACAGAATGTAGCTACATTACCTCATACTATGACTCGTCAGATGACAATGAGGTATAATGGAAGAATTGCAATGGGTAACAATATTGAACCTGATTGTCATCTTGATATGGGTTCGGTAGATACTGCAATTCGAGTACCAAATGGAACTACTGCTGAAAGACCGAGTACAGGTGGTACTGCTGGACAACTAAGATTTAATACTGATTCAGTTCAATTAGAATATAGTAATGGAACTAATTGGTATCCTCTGTCCGCTGGTCAAATTGAAACTACAAGTGGTGATGCTACATCAACCGCTAATGGAAAGAAAACTGTAGAATTTAGAAGTAGTGGCACATTTGAAAATACTGGATCTGCTCAAGTCGCTGAAATATTTGTAATTGGTGGCGGCGGAGGAGGCGGCGGAGGCGGTAAAAACGCTGGATCTTGTGGCGGCGGAGGCGGTGGAATGGTCTATGGTAGTGTTGAAATACCAACTGGATCTTTCTCAGTTACAGTCGGTGGTGGTGGAGCTGGTTCAACTGCTAACAGTAGTAATGATGGTTCTTCACCCGCTGCTAGTGGTGGTGTAACATCTTCAGTTACAATCAATGGTGTTACATTCCAAGCAACTGGTGGAGGAGGAGCTCCTGCCATGACAAATTCTAATGAAGGTGGTCCTAACTTTACAACTGTAACGGGACCTAATGGAGGCACAGGAACAATTAATGGAGGCACAAGTTACTCAGGTCCTGCTTTAAGAGATGGTACTAATATTACACCTGTATATGGTACTGGTGGTAAAGGAGGTGACGCTGGTGGAGTAAATAGTGGTGGAGCAGGAATATTTGGAACAGGTGGTGGTAATGGAACAAATGGAGGAGCTGGTGGAGGCGGTTGTGGAGAAAATATGCCTGGTCCTGCTGGTAATATAACTGTTGGTCCTCCTCCATCAGGCGGTAATGGAAATGCTACTTACTTCACTGGTGGAGGTGGTGGTGGAGGCGCTGATTGTGATGGTGGATCTTGCGTCTTAGCTTCAGGCGGTACTGGTTTACATTCTGGTGGTGCTGGAGGAGATGCTGACTCTTCTGCAACTAATGGAGCAGGTCCTAGTGGTGGTTCTAGAGGTACAGATGGATCTGCAAGAAAAAATGCTGGAGGAGGCGGAGGTTCCTTCGGTGGTGGTGGAGGAGGTGCTGGTGATGCTAGTAACTCTCATGGTGGACAAGGTGGATCAGGTGGTGGCGGTCTTGTAGTCATTAGATTTTTAGTATAGAGGTTATTAAAATGCATTATTTCGCAAAAATTGATGAAAATAACACCGTAACTGAGGTAATTATTGCTGAATTTAATTTTATTGCCTCTGGAGCAGTAGGAGATCATGAAGATTGGGTTCAAACATATCCAAATGGTAGTAAAAGAGGTACTTATGCTGGTGTTGGAATGAAATATGATAAGACTAAAGATGTTTTCTATACAGAAGCACCTGATACCACATGGACATTAGATAACAATGGTAAGTGGCAACCACCAACAGCATATCCAAGTGATGGCAAGAATTATTCTTGGAATAAATCTAGTCAGGCTTGGGAGATAAATACATCGGAAGGATAATAGACTGAAATGAGTCAAACCAAAGCACAATTAGTTAATGATGTAAGACCTAACATGGCGTTAGGAAATAATCATAATAACGCAGTGATGAATTGTGATACTGACGTTCAGTTGCAAATTTTTAGTACTGGTCATGCTCAACTAAAACTTCAAGCAGATGCTTCAAATGTTGGCACTGAGGATAAAGAAGCAAGAATAATACTTGGGATAGATGGATTTTCTCATGATTACGCTTCAATTAGATTAGGTAATTATGGTAAATATTGGTCGGGTAGTACTAATAACGATAATGCTTTAATATTATCCTGTTCAACCACTGGTTCAAATCATGGTGGTATTGTTCTTGCAACAACTCTAAGTGAAAATGATCATTTAGATGCTATACCAAGAGTTCGTGTTCCTAATAGTGGAGGTTTAGAAATATATGGAGAAGTTGATGGTACTGGAAGTAGTCAAGTTCATCGTACTGTAAAACTCACAGGTGTTACTGTAAATAATGAAGAGAGTCCAGCAAATAAAACAACTGGATTGTATCTTGATAGTACTTCATTTTTTAGAGTGGCAAGTGGTACTGAAGCTCAAAGACCAACTAGTCCAGCTGCTGGATATATGAGATTCAATACCACAAATTCTAATCTTGAAATTCATAATGGTACTGGATGGGCATCTGTTGGTATTGTGGCACCGACTATATCATCTATTGCAATTGCTAGTGGTTTGAATGTATTTTTGCCAGGTGGTGGAGAAACGGTAACTGTAACTGGTGGAAATTTTTCTTCTGTACCCTCTATAATTTTAATTGCTTCCGATGGCACTGAATTTGCTGCAACATCTGAATCTTTTACAAGTACTACTTCAATGACATTTGTAACTCCAAATGTTTCATCTAAAGGGCCAGGTCAATATGACTTAAAACTTACAAACCCTGATGGTGGTACTGTTACAAAAGCTGATTTTATTACTGCGAGTGGCGTTCCTGTTTGGACAACTTCTGCTGGAACAATAGTCGATCAAGACGAAGGCACATCTGTGAACTTTACTTTAGTTGCTACTGACTCTGATGGTGGTGCTATAACTTATGCTATAACTACTGGTAGTTTACCAAGTGGATTAAGCCTAAATGCTTCTACTGGCGTAATTTCTGGAACTTTACCAACAGTAAGTGCAGATTTGAATACTAACTTTACTGTAACTGCGACTGATAATGAAAGTCAAACTACAGCTCGAGCATTTACTATTACAACTAGAGACATTTATGTAATGGGTTCATCATCACTATTCAACGGTTAAATAAATGGCAAATCTTTTATCACGACAATGTAATAACACCAGTGGTGGAAATAGAAGAAAAGCAACGTATTCTTTTTGGATAAAAAGACATGATCTACAATATACTACTGCTGCTCAATATTTTTTAGGACATCGAAATGCTGAAAGTAGTGCAACTACACAAAGATTTGATTTTAGATTTAGAGAAAATAAACTATGGGCAATAAGTTCAACTTCTTATATTTTTACAACTGATGCATTGTTTTCAGATACGACTGCATGGTTTCATTTAGTTGTTGCTATAGATAATGATCAGTCTTCTACAAATGATAAGTATAAAGTTTATGTAAATGGAAACTTACTAGATACTGCTAATTTTACAAATAAAGGTTTAACTTCGGGTGATTTAGGATTTGGTGGTGCAAATGAACTTATAACTATTGGATATTCATCATGGGATGATGCTGGTAGTGGTAATGTAAACTATAGTATTGCACAATCAATTTATGTAAATGGATTACAATTGCCTGCAACTACTTTTGGCAAGACATCTGGTGGTACTTGGACATATAAAAGACCAGTTGATATAAAAGCTGCTGTTGTAGCTGCTGGTGGATTTGGTACAAATGGGTACTTATTAAAAATGGACCCAGCTGTCGAAAGTTATGGATCAACTCACAATTTTGCTCAATATCCTTGGAAAAGAGGATACAATATGCTTTGTTATAATAGACAGGCTGATAGTGGTGCAAATGATGGTTATATCACATCTAAAATTCAACCAGAAAGTAATGATGTAAAATATTCTGGATCTGCTTTATATTGTCCGTCACCTTTTGGTGAGAAATTAAATAGTAGTGCTGGTGGTGGAATGAATCGAAACAACGCTGAAACTGCTTTACTTAATGGTAGTGATCGAGGAATTGATATTTTAGCTGCAGCAAGTTCATGGACAATCGAAGCATGGGTTAAGAAATCAGATCGTAGATATAGTGATTATGATGGTTCGGGCATTTGGATGGCTATAAACGCAGGTAGTGCTGGAACAAATCGTATACTTATGAGTTGTAACAATACTCTCTCTAATGGATGGGATGGTAATGTAGCTGACGTTGCTGTTCTTTATGATAGTACACATTCTGTATTTAATCATGACTGGCAACATCAAGCACTTGTATGGACAGGAAGTGCTTATAGATTCTTTGTGGATGGAAAATTTGTTGCTTCTTCAAATAGTACTGCTAATAAGATTAATACTAACGACAAATTGGCATTGTTTAACGAGGCTGATACAGCTTCTGGTCAATATAATAACTGTGGTACTGGTGTTATAATTGATAGTATAAGAATGGTTGCTGGTCAAGTACTTTATAGTGGTGGAAGTAGTGCTGGTGATGTTGCATTTACGCCTGGAGATATTACAGATCCAAACTACTTTACTGTTGATGGTGGTTCAAGCACTGCTGCTATAACTGGTAGTACAACTCATTTACTATCTTTACCACAATGTATGATGGGTGAGATGTTAAATGATAAAGGTACAATAGCATCAGGTATTGATCCAAAATGGAGACCACGTTGGGTTGCAGTAAGTAAAACTGGAGATGATTACCCTCGATTAATTGGTGATTCTAAATGGGGTAGGTCATCAATTGCATTTTCAGAAGCTTTAGAATTTGCAAACGGATTTAGTGGAGGAAGTTATACTAAGACATCTGGTAAACAAGGAGTTTTAGTAGAGGATAGAATTGGATTTGCTGGTAATACTCAAGGTGCTCAATTTGAAAATGTATTTAATGGAGATTTTACTATCGAATTTTGGTTTAAAAGTTATCACTCTATTAGTGATGGTGGTTATCCAAGAATTTTTGATTTATGCGGTGGAAATAGTAAAACATCATTGCAAATTATTTGTGCAGTTAGCACAAGTGATGCTACAGCATATAACGCTAATCCAGGCGTTCCATTTCTTTGGATGAATGGTAGTAGTAATTTCCCAACTCTCGGTAATACTGGATCATATAGCGCCCCTGCTCGTATTGATGGTGATGGTAAATGGCATCATTATGCACTTACAAGAAGTGGTAATGATTGGTATCAATTCTTAGATGGAAATTTATTTAAACATAATAATAATCCAAGTATGTCGAGTGATGCAACAACATCCTTGAATGTAAGAGCAAATATCCCAACAGCTATAGGTTGCAGTTGTACTAGTATCAGTACTCAACTTAACGATACTGACTTTACAGATGGTAGAGCAAACTTCCAAGGGGCAATTGATCAATTTAGATGTGTAAACAATCAATGTTTATATACTTCTAACTTTACGCCTGGCAGCATAGGTTCTAAAACAAGTTATACTACAAATGGATCAAACTCACTTAGTATTACAGGTCAAGTTGTATCTTTATTAGATCCTGATGTTGAAGTTGTTGGAACTGATTCTTCTACAAGTGACACAGTATCAAATAATGGTTTTAATGATTTTGGTTTCTTGCCTGGTAATGCTACAAGTCAAGATGTTCCAGACAATAATTTCTGTCAATTTAGTGGAGTTGGAGCTTCTAAACACACAGGAGATACATATAGTGTACTTAGTCATGCAAGTGGATTCACAGGAGACTGGCCAACTAGTCATAAAGCATGTTCAATTGGTAATATCGGTGTTACGAAAGGAAAATGGTATTGGGAAGTGATTGATGGACAAAATAATATTGGAGATTGGGTAGGTTCGCCTGGTGGTATTGGTGTAGGTTGGGCAACAACTGATTTCCGACAAGTAGGATCAATAGATATTGGATTTGAAACGAGTTGGAGTCCTTATAGTGCTTCTGTTGGAGCTAGAGTTGGATTTGCTGGTAATCAAGATAGATGGGCTGCAAATAATCAACAATTTGATACACCTACAGACACAAGTATAGCTAAAAAATCTTTGGATGATAATTTATCTCAAGATCCTCAATCAGGAAGAGATAGTGCCTATAAATCTGCTCTACTATCAGATACCCAGAATGTAAAAGTATTAGGATTAGCTTATGATTTTGATGCTGGACAAGTTACATATTATGTAAATGGTTATCAAACTTTTCAAAGATCTGATAGTTCAATTGGTAGGTCAAATCAAATGTGGGCTCCATGTATTCAACTTGAAACTGGAGCAAGTCAACAAGATCATGTACAATATAATTTTGGTGGATCTTCTCATCAAGTCAATCGAGATGCTGCCTTTTCTGACGAGAATGGTTATGGTAAGTTCATGTATAAACCACCTACAGGATATCTTGCTTTATGTGATAAAAACTGGCAAACAGTTCATGCACCACCTGTTACAGATGGAACAACTAAATTTAACTGTCTTACATGGACTGGAAATGGCGGAACTGGTAGACAATTTACTGGACTTGGATTTAAACCAGCACTATTAATTTGGAAAAAACGTACTGGAACTTCTGGTTCAAATGTTTGGTCTGATCGTTTAAGAGGACCTAGTGGAAATTCATATGAATCTGTAAGAAGTAATAATACAAATGCGGCAACTGATTCAAGTTATATTGCATCATTTGATAATGATGGATTTACACAGGATACCAATACCACTATTAATCAAAATGGTGTACCTACAATAGCTTGGTGTTGGAGAGCTGATGAATCATTTACTCCAACTGGAACTGGTGTTACATCTACATCTGGTCTTCGAGATACAGATGCTGGTTTTTCTATCTTAAGATGGACTGGAAATTCAAATAGTGGTGGTAACATTACTCATGGATTAAGTAAACAACCAGAATTTGTAATTACAAAAAGATTAAATGATACATGGAATTGGGATATCTATCATGAAATGATAGGATATGATGGAACTCCAACTAGCACTGCGAATACTTTGATATTTACAAATGCTCAACCTCGATCCGTATCTTATCCAGCTCCTGACTCAACAAAATTGAATCTTTTGGATCAATTTACCAATACAAATACTGCTGAGATGATTGCATACTGTTGGCACTCAGTTCCAGGCTATTCTGCTTTTGGTAGATATCTATCTAATGCTGCAGATGGAAGTGTTGGAAATGGAAATGAGCCAGGAGATTTTATATTTCTAGGATTTAAACCAGCTTTTATATTAATAAAGTCTCTAGATGCTAACAACGATTGGACTATTCGAGATCGATTTAGAGATCCTCAAAATCCTAGAGACAATGTTCTTCGTTGGAATCAAGAGGCAAGTAGTCAAGCTGAAGTTGTTGATAGTGCTGCATATGCTATCGATTTTCTTTCAACTGGATTTAAACTTCGTACTACTGGTTCTGAACAACACAATGCTGACAAGAAGTTCATCTATGCGGCATTCGCTGAAGCACCAGCACCCCTTGCAAAAGCAACTAATTAAAACCACTAAATAGTAAAAAAGTCTGACCTCTCATGTCCACATTAAAAGTAGATTACATTAAGAATCGAGTAGGATCTGGCGCTGTTGAATTGTCAGAAGGCGCCACGATTCCGACTGGAAAGAATTTGACTGTCGGCGGCAATTTAACAGTTCAAGGAACAACGACAACAATATCCACAACTAACACAGTTATAACTGACAAAATAATAGAATTAGCAAACGGTACTTCTGGTACACCATCAGGTGATGCTGGAATTGTAGTAGAAAGAGGTAGTAGTGATAATGCTGGTGTAATATGGGATGAAAGCACAGATAAATGGAAGTTTGCAACTGGAAGTTTTACAGGTGCATCAACTGGTGATTTAACTTTAACTAATGTTGGGATTGTTGCTGGTGTCTCCTCATTTAGTTCTGTAACAAGCACTGGTGCATTAACAGCAGATACTACACTTACAGTCGCATCGGATACTACTCTCGGTATTACTGCAGCTACTGCTTCACTTTTTGCTGATGTAAGTGAACAACAAGTACAACTTGGTACTTCTGGTGCTTTAACAGGTGGAGATGGAACCACTGGACAAGCTACAAAATGTAGATTAGCAATTATTGCTTCTGGTGCTGGATATAACTCTGCTCCTTATCTTACATTGTTAATGGGTGCTGATAGTGGTAGTGCAAATCAATATGGTTTAACAAACAATAATGCTAAAGAAGCAAGACTTGGATTCGTTCCTTATTCCAATGTTGAAAGACCGACAAATTTTGTATTTTACAGTAACAATGGTACTAATTCTAATATAAGATTTGGTGCTGGTACTTCGTCATGTAATGCTCCAACACAGATTGACTTTACTGTTGAGGATGATGTTACTACTGAAGATAGTGGTAATGTTTGTCTAAGACTAAGAGGAAAAGATAATGGAGCTAGTGGTGCTTCAATGTCTAGAGTTGAACTTCTTGGTGGAATTTCTGAAGAACTTGCTGGTAATTTTTCTACCAACCTTGGAGCTACACCTTCGTTTAATTGTGCTCAGTCTACATGTTTTTCTGGTATTGCTGATCAAAATATAACTCAAATCAATGTAACTGGTGTTGACGCTGGTTCTAATCGAGTTACAACACTTCAACTTTATCTTTCTTGTTCTGCTGCAAGAACTATTGCTGATTCAATTACCATAAATGGTGGATCTGCACAAGATCTTAGATGGTCTGGTAATAAAGCTGGTACTGGTGGTGTTACAAGCATTACTACAACCGATTATATATCTATTGTTACTATAATAATTGTAAGGGATGCTGGAAACTACAGAGCATTTGGATTTGCTACTCATAGTCATTAAGAGGATTTAATTATGCCAGTTGTTGGAACAGCGAAACACGCATTTTCAGGCGGAGGAACAATTGGAACTTATGAAAGTCCAATTAAATCTGATGCTGATATGTTATTGTGGACACAGCATCAAACTGGAGGAAAAGCAGGCGGTGTAGTTTATATTCAAGAATCAACTGTAAATAGTGGTGAACCATATGAAGTTTACTGTGAATATAAAAACTCTAAGTGTCAAGCAATGGCTGCTGTATGGGCATCTAAGGATGCTACAGCATCAAATTGGTCAGGCAATAGTAATAACTATCAAAGATGGATTATTGTAAATAATCCAAATGATGCTTCTAATGATTGGGGTACAGGAACACATACATTCAATGATACTTATGATTTTTGGGGATATGCTACCAATGATAAGTCAGCAAGAAGTCGAATATGGTTTGAGTTAGGAAAAAATAATTCCTATTTTAAATTTATAGGTCACAATCAAAATAATGATTTATTCTATACAATGAGAAACTCAAAAGTTTGGGGTTTAAGAATGAAAGGATCTGGTGATGGTGGAGATGGATCAAATAATTACTTTAATAATGGTGGATCTCCTGCTGTCAGAGTTTTTAATTCATCAATTACTTCTAATGTAGTTGCTGATGGAGGAGGCACTGCTGTTTTTCAAAATACTAGATGGAAGAACTTAGGTCTTGGGGTAACTGATGGAGAAGCAACAAATGCTAACTCAAATGACGTAATCATGCTTGTTGCAAACTCTCAAGGAGATATTGGAGTTGGTGACAGTGGATTTGGTGTAAGTGATGGTTATACTGGTATTGGTGGTAAGAGATCACAGGTAAGTGGTAACTTTCCACACTCATATACTTGGAATGCTAACACTGGTAATACAAATACATCAGATTCTATAGCTGGTAACATTCTAGATCCAGCAAACCACAACGGAAATATACAATTTGATACTGATGCCGCTATTCTAATGTTCGTTGCTCCGTTCTAATAAATAATAAAAAAGGTTTTTAAATAAATGGCATACGTTGGAAGACAACCATTAGCAGGCGAAGTCATTGTCTTAGATGACATTCAGAGCCAGTTTAATGGCATATTGACTTCTTTTGCTTTAACTCGTAATATCAATGGTACGACTACTCCGTTTTTTCCTCACGTTTCAGAACAATTATTAGTTAATCTTGGTGGTGTAATTCAAGAACCTGATCGGAGTGGTACGAGAGGATTTAATATCAATGCAAGTAATATAATTTTTGTAACGCCTCCACCAGCAGGCACAGAATGTTTTATTATATCATACGGAAATATAACTGATTTAGTAGATTATAAATCTTTGGTTGCACCTTTTAAAAGTATTCCAATCAATGATGCAATCTTTCATACAAATCCTGAGACTGTAACTTTAAATACAGGAGTCGTTACATCACCAGATGGTGATGATTTCTTTACATTTACTGAAGATTTAGTGGTTGCAAATGGCGAAACATCTGAAATAGGAGATGGAGAAAGTCTCACCATTAATATTTTGCCTGGCGCAGCAACAACATCTGGTGGTGGTAGTTCTTATGTTTTACCTACAGCAACTTCAAGTATTTTAGGTGGTATCAAAGTTGGTACTCATCTTTCAATGTCAAGTGGTCTTTTATCAGTCACCCCTGCAACAATTAGTTATAGTACTTTAGCAAATCTTCCAGACTTAACTCCAAATAATAATCTTATTGTGGGTGGTGCATCAACTGGAAGTATATTGATTCATAATGGATCTAAATTTGCTACAAGTACTGCTTTACAAGTTACCTCTACAAAAGTAAATATTGATGATAATAGAGAGTTTCAATTATTTCAACAGGATACATCTGGTACAGCAAATAACTCTGCTAAAATTGCAATAGATTTTGAAAGCGCTACTGATGGATCAGGAAATGCTAGAATAAGATCAAGTACAAATGGTTCAGCATCTATTCGACCTTTAGGATTTTATGTTGGTGCTGTTGAAGGATTTAGTTTAGGTGCATCAAGCACTTCAACTCCAGAAATTGATTGTCAATGGGGATTAGAATGGTGTAGAAATTCTAGTGTAACTCCAACAGGAAGATTAGGATGGGAAAATAGTCCTGATTGTGTTTATGTTGGTGGTGTGACCTCAGGCACAGGTTTGAAATTATATTCTGGTAATTCTGCAAGAATATATGTAGATACAAGTGGTAATACAACTCCATCAGCTGATAACTCACAAGATCTTGGATCATCAACAAAAAGATGGGCAAATATCTATTCTGCTGACCTTCAACTATCTAATGAAGGTAGTGTAAATGATATAGACGGCACTTGGGGCAAATATACAATTCAAGAAGGAGAAAATGACTTATTTCTTCTAAATAGAAGAAGTGGTAAGAAGTACAAGTTCATGCTACAGGAGGTTTCATGAGTATTCACGTTGGTGGTCTGACTATTGATCAAACTTTAACTGGAATTACAAGTCAGTTTATCTACGATACTAAAACTGACTCTGATGGAGGAGCTTGGAGACACAGATGCCAACATACTTCATGGTTTAATGAAACAGCAAGTGCAACTAGATCAAGTCGAAAAGAATTTCCAGAGGTTGCTTTACTTGTAACAAATCAATATAATTTTTATATCTATGATTTAGATAATGTAAAAGATGGAACTACAGGTGAAGTAGAAGTATGGATGAAGTTTGAGGGTGGTGGACAAGATAAATTTTTATGGCATAACAATTCGTCAGGAACAAAACTTTTTGATGCTACTGCAAAAAATGGGTATATTGCTATTGCTATTGGAAATGCTACTGCTAACAGTTATGTTGGATATTATTGGATGAATTTAGTGAGTGAACACGCAGAAAGACAAAGAAGTCACACACTATATAGAACTTGGAACGCTGGTCTTGCACAGCGAAATGTTGGTACGACTGTAGGATGGGGAGAGGGTTCATATGTTTTACCAGCACCAGAAGGCAATGCTCCACTCGCTACTCAAAATTGTACATCTGTACATATGTTTGCACACCGAGGAAATAATATTGATCCTGATACAGGAACTTTGGTTCCTTCAATTGCAATTGGTATGGGAATGCCAGAACAACCAAATACCTCTGGAAATCCTGGCGGAATTTATATGATTATGGGAGATGGAAAGCGATATAACAAAACAATGGCTGGAAATTATTGTCCTTACGAAGGTTTATGTTTTAATGATTATGGAGATATCGTTCTTGTCAGAGATAATTATGATTATGTGGTTATTGAAGAAGCTGCAAGAAGTATAGCTGGTGGAAGTCATCCTTCTGGATGGAGTTCAAAAGCATTTTATCGAGTAAATGCTGGTTCAAGATTTCCATATCCAATGGTTAAAAGATATCAATCTAATGGAGAAGTATTTGCACCAGCTGGTAACTTAAGTACAAAAGGAGTATGTGCTGTAGATAATGAAGTTATTTTGTGGAGTAATCAAACAGGTATAACAAAATGGTGGACTGAAAACCATTGGGGTGGTACTTATCATTTGGGATGCTATATTACAAGTACATTCAATACTGGATGGATGTTTGGTAAATGTATAGGTATGCACTTGTGTAGTACAAATACAAATACTTTAGGTTCTACTGGAACACAATTAGCTACAAATCATACTTTTGCTTCTAATGTTAATGGTTGGTATGGTGACTCAGGAGCATCTGTGACTCATAGTACAGATAATGGACAAGATGGTCAAAGTGGAATTGCAAGAGTAACAAATGGTGGTGGTGATAATACATTTGCTATTAAACAAAATGACGTATTTACGCCTGAAGATCGTATAGGGCCAACTTTTATTGGTGGTGCTAGATATCGTGTTACATTTAGTATTAAACCAACCTTTGCCAGTGCCAGTTATACTTTGAGAGTTCGTGCTGGAGGAAATGCAACTCAATGGCAAATTACTTCTGGACTTACAAATGGAGCTTGGTCATCTCACGATACAGGTATTATAACTGCTGATGGAACTGCCTTAGAAATTGGTTCAGTAGGTGGACATATTACGGCTTTTGATATTGATAATATTGTTGTAACTTTAATGTCTGATACTGATAAAACTGTCAGCAATAGAGAATTATATTTAAGTGGTGCTACTGGAAGTATTACAAGAACTCCTGTTGAGACTGGAGCAGAACTTGTTGGTTGGGGTGGTTTTGATACTACTCGTTATTTAAAAACTGATTATACTTCATATTATAATTTTGGTGCGAAAATGACAGTGATGTTCTGGTATAAAGATTGGGCTGATAGTACATCTATAATGCATCTTGGGCCTGCAACTACTCGAAATTCAAAGACAAGTTTTCATTTCTATAAAGATGGTGGTGGTGATATAAGATGGACATTAAGTTCTAATGGTTCGACTGAACAAATCTTTGAGATAGAATTAACTGAAAATCCAGTAGGTTGGCATCATGTATGTGCGACTTTAACTACTTCTGGAGAAGTTTTCTTATTCCATGATGGAATAGAAAGACCTAAAA
>MDTC01094967.1_pt1 | contig 13605 bp, 8 predicted proteins | sample 811181 | NCBI WGS metagenome assembly MDTC01 (sample SAMN05326644, study PRJNA326480) | marine metagenome | isolation source: seawater | place: Pacific Ocean: North | collected 2011
AGGGGGAAGGCCGGAGGCCAGGGGGATGGAGAGGTTTGTAGAAGGGGTGGTTGCAAAGTGAATGAAGCAAATGACAACCGCTGCAAGCTCGTGAGCAATCGAGCGTTAGGAGGATGTCGCTTGCGACATACGTATGCTCATGAGGGATTGTGCCGTGTGTTCGGGTGCATTTTGCGAAGACACAAGTGCAACTGCGCCTGGATCAGCATTCGAGTTTCCCCCGTGTATACCGTTCGATTCTCTTGTTTTTTATTATTTGATGGTGAAGGCCATGCGGATACCAAGTGTCAACTTGATCGCATCGGGGCTGACTGAGGAACCGCGACTTCGTCGTACGCTGTATCCGAAAGCATTGCTTCGGGAGTAGCCTCTGTATTGTGTGACTTCTTTGATGGATTTCACGAGGTCAAGCTTGACGCCTGCATGTTTGGCGAGCTCACCGGCTTTTTCTTTTGCTGCTTTGACTGCCATCTCACGTAGTGTCTTTTTGTGAAGTGTGATCTTGGTGCTTCGGAAGGTTGTGGAGAATGAGGTCACCTTTGAGCTCGCGAGGGTCTCCACGAAGTGAGCGAGTTTGCTGATGTTTTGGATGCAAGCGATGAACGTTTTGGAGGCTTTATATCCGACGATGACACGTTTTGAGCGGCCTTTGAACATGCTGCCACGTTTGTATTCCGTTTGTTGGTAGAGGCGAATGTGGGAGAGTCGGATTTGTTTAAGCGGAAGTCCAGCTTTTGTGAGGATTGAGACGATTGCCCGTTCTCTTGTGCGTAATTCCCGTACGGCAGCTTTTGGGGTTTTTCTGAGGACGCTGACATCAAAGCGAAGATCCACGACGTCAGGGTTCACCTCCAGCTCGGCTTGTGCGTCGACTTCGATCGAACGTTGGGGAGCTGCCCAGGCTGAAGGGGCCGCGAAAATTGTAAATGTCAAGCATGTAAGGGCGGAAGCGAGAAGGTTTCGAGTGTGTGTACGCATAAGGGTTCTCCTTTGTCAATGTGGTATGTGACTCTTCGATGATTGCGGGTGAGTCGTTGCAAATGCTGTTTTCTCTCTCTGTTATGAGAACAGTATACCCACATTTGGAGGCAAAGTTGTCAGGAAAATGTCATGTGATTGTCAAGCTTTTCTTTGGAGAGCAAAAAGAGGTGGCAGAGAGGCTCGAAAACGTAACATTGAGGCTCGAAAATCACTTACACCATCACGAAGTCCCAAGTAGGTAACTCGAAACGATGTTGGGGATACCATCATTTCGAGGGGGAAAGCTATGTCGTGATGTGAGGAGGAACGTGTTGAAGAGAGGAAGGAGGCCCGATGTTTTGACGTTCAGAGAGGAAGGAGGCCCGATGTTTTGACGTTCGCTGTGCTCTTAGTTCTTGACGATAGAGGCGGAGAGGATACCTACGCTTTTGAATTGGCGTAAGATCTCATCTTTGGAGACTGGGATGCCTTCGATACGGCCTGCGATACCATCTCGTCCGTAAGCTCCTGCGGCACCGAGGCGACCGTCATCTCCATTCAGGAGGTTCGTCGTACCTTTCCCACCAAGACCAGCAGCTCCACCGTCACCACCGGCTCCACCACGTCCACCGATGCTTTTGAAAGCGAAGTGATTTTTGACATCACCGTAGAAGTAGAGTCTGACGTGTCCACCGTCTCCACCGTCTCCACCTATGCCGCCGGGAGCACCATCTCCACCAAGGCCACCTTCAACGTGTTCTTCTTCTGGGATGCTGCTTGGGTCGATTGCGACAGCATTTCCGCCATCTCCACCGTTACCACCGCGTCCAGCTTCGCCACCGTGTCCACCAATGGTCGATACGGAGATGCTGTTTCCTCGTGTGTAGTGGTATCTTGCGGGTTCGCCATCGATGCTGATCTTGTAGAGGATACCTCTGACGTTTTCGCCATCGATGTTTTCGCGGATATACGTGGCAAAGATCTTAACGTTGGGGGCGTGCGCTCCACGTTCACCGTGTTCTCCGGCCTGACCACCTTCGCCATTTTGTGGCTCTTCTTGCAGGTCAGTGCTTTGATCGGCGCCATTTGCGCCATCATTTCCGTCTGTACCGTTGAAGCCATCGCTTCCTTTGTATACGTACTTGCTGAGGGCTGGCCACCGGACAGGGTGGGTGACATCTGTTCCTTGGAATGGATTTTGTTTGACTTTGATTGTGAAGCGGATTTTCTTATCGCGCAAGAGGATACTGTCACCGCTGACGCGGATAAAGTGACCTTTACCAAGTGCCCAATGAATCTTGGCTTCGACCGACTTGTTCGGACATTCAATGTAGAGATCGTCGACTTTGGGGTCATTGATCATCTTTCCATCAGCGGTCAGGGCACGAAGCGTGATCTTGTAGTCGATTCCTGGCTCTAACCCATCCGCCGCGCTCAGCTTTCTGTTTCCGTCGTAGATGGTGACTTCGAGCTTATCGATTTTTTCGTGTTGGATAGGGACACCACATCCTGTCCCCATCAATAACAAGACTGGCAACAAACATAACAACAAACGGCTTGAATGGCTTTTCGTAAACATCGAGTGATCCTTTTCTTTCTCTGGTCAGCAAATTCGTGTTTCCCTCATTACAATATCTATGCCAGATCCTTTCGTCACAACTTATAAAGACTTTTTGATACATCTTAACGATTTGGGATGAGAAATATTCCATTTGAGTGGAGTGTGGATGCTCCTTCTTCCTGGATTGTGGACGAATCAAGACATCCTATTTCACCATATGGTGAGCGAGTAGACAAATTCTGAGCAGAGGCGAGAAGAAGAGGCGAGGGCGTTGACAAGTGTGTCGAGGAAGTGTAAAGCAAAGTCGACATAACGGCAAGGAGCATGATCCTTTTGAGTCGTAGAATAGGGTTGTTGTGTTCCGTAGTGTCCATAACATTTGAAACGATGCAGGTATGAGATGGCAAGGAATGAATGCTCAGCGCGGCTTGCGCTAGAAGACGGAAGCATATGGCACGGAGAGGCCTTTGGTGCAGAGGGTACGCAGGTTGGCGAGGTCGTATTTAATACGAGTATGACAGGCTACCAAGAGATCATCACAGATCCGAGTTATGCTGGTCAGATCGTCGTGATGACTGGCGTACAGGTCGGTAATACAGGGATGAATGAAGATGATGATGAGTGCCTTCAGCCCTTTATGCATGGATTTATCGTCCGAGAATTGAGCGGCCGGGTGTCCAACTGGCGGGCTTCAACAGATCTCTCGGCGTGGTTGCGTGAACGCAACATCATCGGTATCTCCGATATCGATACACGCGCACTGACCCGACGTCTTCGTGAGCGTGGTAGCTTGAAGGGGGTCCTCTCTACAGATGCTTCTCTCGATGATCAAGCCCTCATCGACAAAGCCCGCGATTGGGAAGGTCTGGTTGGTAAAGACCTCGTCGAAGTCGTGACCTGCAAAGAAGCCTATACTTGGGTCGAGGCCTCTGAGACCTCCTGGGAACCCAATGGTTTTGTCGAAACCTCCGATGAAGAGATCGCAAAAGATGAACTCTCTGTCGTCGTGATGGACTTTGGTGTCAAACGAAATATCCTGCGTCGACTCGTCAGCCTTGGATGCTCTGTTCGCGTTGTGCCCGCATCAACCAGCGCTGAAGACATTCTGTCACTCGCACCTGATGGTGTCATGTTAAGTAACGGTCCTGGCGATCCAGCGGCTGTTCCATATGCTGTTGAGACTGTCAAAGCCCTCATCGGAAAAGTCCCCCTCTATGGCATCTGTCTCGGACATCAACTACTTGGTCAGGCGATGGGCGGAAAAACCTACAAGCTCAAATTTGGTCACCACGGTGGCAACCAACCTGTCAAGCATCTCCCCACAGGACGTGTCGAGATCAGCGCACACAACCACAACTTTGCCGTTGATGCAGATTCACTCCCCGATGACGTCGAACTCACACACCTCAACCTGAATGACCAATGTTGTGAAGGTATCCGTCACAAGGTCCACCCTGTCGTCAGTATTCAGTATCACCCAGAGGCGGCTCCTGGTCCACACGACGCGGAGCCATTTTTTCATGAGTTCATCGAGCTGATGCGCGATCACAAACAAACCAAGGGGAAGTAAGATGCCGAAACGAACGGATATCAAAAGCATCATGATCATCGGCGCCGGTCCCATCGTGATTGGGCAGGCTGCAGAGTTCGACTACAGCGGTACACAAGCTGCCAAAGCCCTCAAAAACGAAGGCTACCGCGTCATCCTGGTCAATAGCAACCCCGCGACCATTATGACCGACCCCGAGCTCGCTGACGCGACGTACATCGAACCCCTTACCATCGATGCACTTGAAGTCATTCTTGAGAAAGAACGTCCAGACGCTGTTCTCCCAACTGTCGGTGGACAGACCGGACTAAATTTGGGGGTTGAGCTCGCAGAGAAGGGAATCCTCGCACGTTATGGGGCCGAATTGATAGGTGCTGGACTCGATACAGTTCAGATCGCAGAGGACAGGCAACTCTTCCGCGAAGCGATGCTCCGTATCGGTCTTGACGTCCCACAAAGTGAAGTCGCGAACACGCTCGAACAAGCGCTCGAAATTGTCGACCGTATCGGTGGTTATCCCGCATTGATTCGTCCTTCCTTTACATTGGGCGGAAGCGGCGGTGGGATCGCTTTTGATAGAGAAGACTTCATCAACAAGGTGAAGTTTGGTCTCCACGAATCTCCCGTACAAACTGTCTTGATCGAAGAGAGTATTCTTGGTTGGAAGGAATATGAACTGGAGGTCATGAGGGACGGCAAGGACAACTTTGTCGTGATTTGCTCCATCGAAAATATCGATCCAATGGGGGTTCATACAGGTGACTCTGTGACAGTCGCGCCTTCTATGACGTTGACAGATCGAGAATACCAACGTCTTCGCGATCAAGCTCGTATGGTGATGAACGCTGTTGGTGTTGAGACAGGTGGTTCAAACGTCCAGTTTGCAGTCAATCCAGAAGACGGTCGGACCGTCGTGATTGAGATGAACCCTCGTGTCAGTCGTTCATCGGCTCTCGCGAGTAAAGCGACGGGCTTCCCCATCGCGAAACTCGCTGCGCTGCTTGCTGTTGGGTACACACTTGACGAACTTCCCAACGATATTACTAAGACGACTGTCGCGGCATTCGAGCCGAGTATCGACTATGTCGTCGCGAAGATGCCCCGTTGGGCGTTTGAGAAGTTCCCTGGTGTCGATCCCGAGCTGGGGCCACAGATGAAGTCTGTCGGTGAAGCGATGTCGATTGGACGTACATTTAAAGAGGCGCTCCTCAAAGGATTCCAATCACTGGAGTTGTCGAGGCCACCATTCCCGTGTCCTGGCTATCTCGAATGGGATGGTCAACTTGAGAGTCTGACATCTCCTCGGGCTGAGCGTTTGTGGGCTGTGTGGGAAGCTCTTCGGGCTGGCAAGACCATTGAAGAGATCCATGAATACACCAAGATCGATGTCTGGTTCTTGGACCAGATGAGCGATATCGTCGCCTTGGAAGAGCAGCTCTGTGCCTGCTCTGAGGCTTCTGCATTGTCCGAGCGCTTGTTGCGAAAAGCCAAACGCATGGGGATGGGGGACGCACATATCGCCTGGCTCCTGAGCACATCGCAGCTGTCCAATTTCGCTGAAGGTGAAGAAGGGCGCAACACAAGGGCACTTGAAGAGGATGCGTTGTCCGTGCGAGAAGCGCGAAAAGACAAAGGTGTGTGTCCAACCTTCCATGTTGTCGATACTTGTGCAGCTGAGTTTGAGGCTTCTACACCCTACCTGTACAGCTCCTATGAGACGGAGAGTGAGATCCCACCGACCAAAAAGCGCAAGGTGATGATCCTCGGTGGTGGACCCAACAGGATCGGGCAAGGGATCGAGTTTGACTATTGCTGTGTGCACGCTGCTTGGGCCGTCAGAGACGAAGGCTATGAAGCGATCATGGTCAACTGCAACCCCGAGACTGTCAGTACAGATTACGATACATCTGATAGGTTGTATTTTGAGCCCCTCTCCTTGGAGCACGTCCTTCAGGTTGCCGAGCGCGAGCAACCGCTTCGTGGTGTGATTGTGCAATTTGGTGGACAGACACCGCTCAATCTCGTCGAAGGGCTGACAAAGGCAGGTATCCCGATCCTTGGGACACCTGCTGACGCGATTGATCTCGCTGAAGATCGTGGGCGTTTTGGAGATCTCCTCAAGGAGTTGGAGATTCCGAGTCCTTCGTGGGGAATTGGTCGCTCACTGGATGAAGCCAAAGAGATCGCAGGCCGTATTGGGTATCCAATTGTGATCCGCCCTTCTTATGTCCTCGGTGGACGTGCGATGGCGATCGTTTACCATGAGCGTGAACTCGAACAGTACGTCGAGACCGCAATGGAAGCCGCTGAAGGCCAAGCTGTCTTGATCGACCAATATCTCGAAGATGCCTACGAAGTCGATGTCGACGCGATTTGTGACGGTGAAGATGTCGTTATCGGTGGTGTGATGCAGCACGTCGAAGAGGCTGGTGTCCACAGTGGCGATTCTGCTTGCGTGATGCCTCCCTATAAGATCTCGATGTACCACGTCGAGGAGATCGAGGAGTACACCAAACGTCTCGGAAAAGCGCTCGGCGTCGTTGGTCTGATGAACATTCAATACGCGATCAAGGACGACATCGTTTATATCCTTGAGGTCAACCCCCGCGCGAGCCGGACGGTTCCATTTGTGAGTAAGGCGACAGGTGTTCCACTTGCCCGTTATGCTGCACAGGTAATGGTAGGTCGTAAGCTCGAAGACCTCGGTCTGACAGAGCAACCCAAACTCAACGGGTTCTTTGTCAAAGAGGCGGTGTTGCCTTTTAAAAAGTTTGCAGGTGTGGACGCCTCACTTGGACCGGAGATGAGAAGCACAGGCGAGGTGATGGGCAGCGACAAAGTGTTTGGGACGGCCTTCGCGAAAGCCCAGATGGCAGCCGGTGATCGTTTACCGTTGTCAGGGAATGTGCTTGTGACTGTGAACGAGTTTGATCAGGGAGCAGCCCTCAAGATCGCCCGTGATTTGCACCGGATGGATTTCCGATTATTTGCGACGCCTGGGATGGCCGAACTCTTCAGGAAAGCCGGCCTGGATGTCGATGAGGTCAAAAAAGTCAGTGATGGAAGTCCCAACCCTGTCGACCTGATCCGCGATGGCAAGCTCGACTTGATCATCAACACGCCTTACGGTGATGTCGCTCATGCTGACGGTATCGCGATTCGAAGCGAGGCTGTTCGTAGTGGGATTCCGATGTTGACGACATTGAGTGCGGCGCAAGCAGCGGTCAATGGGATTCGTCGGATGAAGAAAGACGGCAAGTTGCAAGTGAAGAGTTTGCAAGAATTACATGGGAAGAAGTGATGGGGTGTTGAAGAGGAGCAGAGATACTTGTTGTCTCTATTCCTCTTCGCTGTTTTCGATGTGAGAGAAGAGGGGGGGGACGTTGCCTTTTGCGGCTTTTTTGGAGAGGGGAGTAATTTCGAAGAGGATCTGACCTTCCACAACTGCATCATCGAGTTTGATATGAATACGTTCGATTTGTCCGGCAAAAGGAGCGCGGACTGCGTTCTCGGTCTTCATGACTTCGATGTTTGTGAGTTCTTCGTCTTTTTCGACGATATCACCTTCTTGAATTGAGCGTTTGGGAGAGCCCATTCGCCAGATATTACCGCTCATCGGAGAGCCGACTTCTTCGGGTTTGCTTGGGTCCGCAAATTGGACAGAGACGCTTCCATCAGCTTGTGCTTTGGGAGTCTCGACAGGGAACTCGATCAAGACGTTGTCGACTGAGAGGACGACCCATACGAGTCCATCCTCTGTTTCCTTTCCGATGGAGACAAGTCTGATCTCGTGGGGTTTTCCATTGGAGTCAAATTGCACACGATCGTGCTTATGATCCAGTCCATAGAGCCATGCATACGTCGGCAACACTGATGTGTTTCCGTACTTCTTGCGGAATTGGAAAAACTTCAGCGCGCCTGTGGGGTGTTGTAGATAGAGGACGAGTTCGTTGTTCGTTGGGGGTCTGTTGAGCTCTTTTGCGAGATTTTTTCGCTCTGATTCGATATCAACCTCAATGGGAGGAGGCGCACCTTCGTCTCGCTGTTGGATGGCCTCCTGCCACTTTTCTGCGCCAAAGGCAGAGCGATAGACCCAGTTTTCGGGCCAACCAAAGGGGAGGGGACCATACTCTCCTAAGAGCAGCTTACGCAGGTCGTCAGAGGCTGTCTCATAGAGACGGACGAGCTCTTTGCGTGCTTCTTCGTCGAGCGCGTTGAGATCTTGGCCATTTGCGATGAAGGCTTCGAGAAAATCGAGGAGCTGAACGACTTTCTCTTCACCACCTTCTTGGAATCGTCGTTGGATGATCCCGGCCCACGTCGTCCATGTGATTTGCGAACCCGGTGTGACATCAAAGTACCGGATGATGCGGTTTCCGAAGCTCATACCTTTGAGGATCCAAGGCATGAGGTGGAGGAAGCCACCTTTCTCTGCCTGCTCAAATGAACTTGGGAAGGCACCACCGGGCATGCGGTGATAGACGACGTCGTAGGATGGTCCTCTGTACTGTGACTCAAATGGCTCGTAATGATGGATAAATTCATGAACGAGGTTGGAGGCATCGTCGAGGGATTTTTCTTTGATGTTGACGTCAAAACCGTTCTCTTTTAGGAGCGCGACAAAGGGTCGGACGGGTGCCTGTCCATAAAAGCGAACGAAGGCATCGTCGGTGACATCGAAGATCTTGGCGCCGGCTTTCGCTGCGGCGATCATCGCAGGGAGTCCGAGACCATCGGTGCTGTGTCTGTGAAGGTGGATGATCAGCTCGGGGAACTCTTGGAGAATGGCATCGACCAAACTCGCAGTGCGTTCAGGTGAGCCGACACCTGCCATATCTTTGATACAGATGATGGTGTGTTTTTCGCCACCACAGAGGGCGACCATCTCACGTGCGACTTTGAGGTAGTATTCGTTGGTACACTCGTCACTTTGAGTGAAGGAGATAGCGGGCTCGAAGATCTTGCCTTCTTTGAGGACTTCTTCGGCGAGAGGGCGCATGTTGGGGACGTAGTTGAGAAAGTCAAAGCAGCGCCAGACATCGATTGTAGGGGTGAAGGCGCGAACAGACTCGCGGATCACATTTTCTGGGTAGGATCTGTAGCCCCAGACGTTGGTGGAGCGTACGAGGGTTTGTGTGAGTGTGTTGTTGAGTGTGGACTTCCAGGCTGCGGCTTCCTCGAAGGGGTCGAGCATGTTGGACAGCAGGTTTTGGTGGAAGCGTGCACCACCATGCATTTCGACGGAGAAGTAGCCCGCGTCTTCGTAGAGTGGAGCGAGGCGGATCAGATCACTGAAGGTGTGTCTGTTTTTGTAGTCACTTTGACCTGTGTCGCGCGGACCTGTTGTCGTCAGGTGGATCTGTTTGGAGTCGCGCAGTTTTTTGAGAACATCTTGCGCGGAAAAGGACTTTGTGTCGGACATTTTCTCTCTTCACCTCAAAAACAATGTTGATTTTTTCCTAGAGCGGTACTTTCTGCGAGCAATCGGGCGATTTTCAGGATCTCAACTTCACTTTCATCGTAGTCTGTGAGCTCTTCGATGTAGGTTGGGATAAATGTCGTGTCGTAATTTCCGGACACAAAGGCTTCGTTGTCCATGATCTTGATGTGCATGTGTTGGGTGGTCTGCACGCCGTTGATCTTGAGCTCTTCGAGCGCTCGTTTGATTCGTGTGATCGCGGTGGTTCTGTCTTTGCCATATGCGCAAAGTTTGCATAGCATGCTGTCGTAGTAAACGGGGATGGTCCAGCCCTGGTAGATCCCGCTGTCCATACGGATGAAGTGTCCTTCGGGGTTTTTCAGGTAGAGGATGGGGCCTGCGGAGGGGGTGAAGTTCTTTTTGGGATCCTCTGCGTTGATGCGGCATTGGATGGCGTGACCGTTGAAGACAACATCTTCTTGGGTAAAGTTGAGTGGAAAACCAGCTCTTGTGGTGATCATGGTTTTGATCAGATCATATCCGGTGATCAGCTCAGTGACGGTGTGTTCGACCTGGATACGTGTGTTGACTTCGAGGGCGTAGTAATTGCCTTCTTGGTCAAAGAGGAATTCCATCGTACCTGCTGTGATGTAGCCAATTTTTTTGATGGCGTTGACGACACGTTGTCCGACTTCATCGCGCTTTTCTTGGGTCAGGAGTGAGGAGGGGGCTTCTTCGACGAGTTTTTGGTGTGAGCGTTGGATGGAACACTCTCGTTCACCGAGGTGGACGACATTGCCAAATCCGTCAGCGACGAATTGGTATTCGATGTGTCGGCCATTGGCGATGAATTTTTCTACATATACACGGCCATCCCCGAAGCTTTTTTTGGCGATAGACTGCGCGCCTCTAAAGGCCTCTGTGGCTTCTTCTGGGCGGTAGACGAGTTTCATCCCTTTACCACCACCACCTGCAGCAGCTTTGATCAGGATAGGCCAGCCGACTTCATTCCCGAAGGCGATCACTTCTTTGATGTCCTCGATATCTTCGATACCGGGAACGATGGGGATGCCGTACTCTTTGAGGGTGCGTCGTGTCTCCTCTTTGTCCCCCATCTTTTCGATGACTTCAGCGGAGGGACCAATGAAGTCAAGTCCGGCTTCTTCACAAGCTCTGGCAAAACTTGCATTTTCGGCGAGGAATCCGTAGCCTGGGTAGACTGCATCGCAGCCTTTGGACTTGGCCGCTGCGATCACTTTTGGGATATTCAGGTAACTCTGGTTACCAGGAGAGGCACCAAGGCAAACAGCCTCATCGGCCATGCGGACATGAAGTGATAGTCGATCACAATCTGAGTAGGCTGCGACCGTTTGGATATTCAGTTCCTGACAGGTGCGGATCGCACGACAAGCGATCTCGCCTCGATTCGCGATAAAAATCTTTTTGTAGAGTTCTGGCATAGGTTATCTCTCTGCATTGCACATTGACAAAATGTCTCACAAGGCATTGAATCTAGCGCAATCCATGTCACTTCGACAACCCCCAAGGGGGGAGTGTTTTGGATAATCTTATGTTTTCTCTCATTATTTAAAAGAAGGTACATTTTTTGCTTTCGAAAAAGTTGACCATAGATATTGGACTGAAAGTTTGATCGTCACGGAGGTGAGGTTTGAAAAAACCGCATATCATATTGTTATTGATCTGTGTGATAGGTTGTATCGCACCGGCTGCTGCGCAGGCTCGTTGTAAGCCACAGTGGAGGAAGCGATTTCGTCCTCCTTTTCAAAAAGAAAAGCTACTGAATGTCGTCAAGTGGATCTCCGAGAAGACCTGCTACAACTTCATTGTTCCCAAAAATATTCGCGGAAAAGAACTCACCATTTTGATGGAAGAGCCGTTGCGGCTCTATGACGTCTACCGTGCTTTTTTGGTGTCTCTCCAATCGAGCGCGATCTCGATTGTGCGTGTGGGGGGTTATCGCAAGTTGATCTTCACCCGGAACGCGAAACGCCGCCCCATTCCTCTATATTTAAAAGGGACCTTTCGACATCCAAAGCGTGAAGATATCGTGACGTATATGCTTCGGGTTCGGCACACTGATGTCAACCAATTGCAGAGCTTCATTCGTCAGATCGTCTCACCCAATGGGCAGATCATTCCCTTCCAGTCGGGTGGTGTTATCCTGCTCATCGACTACGCCAACAATATCCATCGTATCCTCAAGATCGTGAAGAAGATCGACGTCGAATCGGCAGGGACGAAGGAAAAAGTGTTTATGATCCAGGTCGACAATGGTCAGGCCCAAGAGATCATGCAACGAGTTCGCACAATCTTCCAGGTGATCCCCAAAAACCGACTCCGAGGACGACGCAACGCTCAGCAAATCGACGAGCGATTTCGTCTTAGCAAGATCATGGCAGATGAACGCACAAATCGGATCATCGTCGTCTGTAACAAGCGAGCATATGAGAATGTGAAGGGGCTCGTCCGCAAGCTCGACATTCCACTTGTCGACGGAGGAAAGATCCGCGTTCACTATCTTCGTTATGCAAAAGCCGAAGAGGTCGCTCAGACACTTTCTCAACTTGCGCAAGGGCAGCGAACACGTCGTTTCGCCCGACGCGGCAAAAAGAGCAAAGCTCCAACTGGCGCGACGGCTGCTGATTTGTTCCAGGGTGAGGTTCGTATCACTGCGGATAAAGGGACAAACTCACTTGTCATCGTCTCAAACCAGCGTGATTACGAGAACCTGATGCGGGTGATCCGAAGCCTGGATTTACGTCGTAAGCAGGTCTTTATTGAAGCGGTCATCCTGGAAATCAGCCTCACTAAAACGCGTGATCTTGGTGCAGTGTTTCACGGTGGGATCCCGCTCAATACAGATGAGCAAAATCCAGAGGTTGCAGTCTTTGGTACGCAGCTTGCCGGTGTGAACAGCTTGATCCTCGATCCTGCTGCGATGATGGGGCTTGCGCTTGGTCTTCGTGGGCCGGAGATTCCAAACTCTGCAGGTCTTCTCGGTTCAGGGACGCCTGGTATTCCTTCTTTTGGTGTGTTGTTACGAGCGCTCCAAACCAACACCGACGTTGATATCATCTCTACCCCTCACATCCTCACCGCGACCAACGAAGAGGCCAATATTCAGGTCGGACAGAACGTTCCTTTTATTGCAGGAACAACGTTCTCAAGCGCTGGTGTTGGGATCTCCGTCCCGGTCCGTAACATCCAACGTCAAGACGTCGCGTTGACGATGAAGATCAAGCCTTTGATCAACGCAGGCGATAGGATCAAGATGGACGTCGACCTTGAGGTCACAGAGATTGCCGGTCAAAACCCAGAGTTGGGACCAACAACGACCAAGAGGAAGATTAAGACGACAATTCGTGTCTCCGACAACCAGACCGCTGTGATCGGTGGTTTGATGAGAGATAAGGTCTCCGATGGTGTCTCGAAGGTTCCATTCCTCGGAGATATCCCGATCCTTGGTGCTTTGTTCCGTGTGACCAAAAAGAGTACAGAGAAGCAAAACTTACTGGTCTTTTTGACTCCACACATCGTGAGCAATGCAGCTGACTTCCGTCGGATCTTCTTGCAAAAAATGAAGGAAAGAAAGCAGTTTTTGCAGACCTTTTACAATGGCAAATCTCGCATGATGAAGAAACTTCATGCAACTCCTCTGACTGGTGGACTCATTGACCGCATTGTCCACACGACAAAACAACCAAACAATTCATCCAACACCCGCTTGCTCACCAACCCCAACTAATCCGATATAAACGGAATTTAGCTTGAAATCTGCTCCGGCGGACGTTGCACCAGCGGGCGGCCGCTGGACCCCGGTTGAACCCCTTTGGGGTTAGGGCGTTACCACTGACAGAACCCTTCCTGGAGGGGCTTCTCTTCGTGGCTGATTTGCTTCGTGCGCTTTGCAACATATGCCCCAACAAACTCTCCTCCCTGTCGCTCCGCTCCTTCCCTCCTCTCAAGCCTTTCAAGAGGAGGGACCATTCAACCGATATACACGGGAGATACTCGAATGCTGCTCCGGCGGACGTTGCACCAGCGCAGCGCGCTGGACCGCATTTGAACCCCTCCGGGGTTGGGGCTTTACCACCT
>MDTC01193162.1_pt1 | contig 13605 bp, 17 predicted proteins | sample 811181 | NCBI WGS metagenome assembly MDTC01 (sample SAMN05326644, study PRJNA326480) | marine metagenome | isolation source: seawater | place: Pacific Ocean: North | collected 2011
TCCCCCTGACAGCAATGTATGCGACCTCAGCGCGTATCAATTTTCCACTAGCACTACCATCACGCGCCTGTTTGGTAATACATGCAACGTTAAAGGTGTCAAAGGCGGAATCATGTGCCCGCTTGGCGACCTCCTACAACGCGTTTACGTTGGTATTGCTCGCTTTTTAAGAAAGGAACAGCGAAACTTTATGTACCTGACGTCCAGTCAAGTATTAAAATTAGATTACACCATTTGGCCCGAAGTTTGCGATGGGCAAAATGCATTAATGGCGGTTTCTAGTTTAGTAACAAATTTTTTCGTACGCGACGAAAATATACAACAACCAATGGCGAAATTGGTCTTTTCGCTTGCTAATGTTATTAGTATACCGTTTGAGTGGATGGTCATATGCTTGCGATCCGTACGAGCATTTGTGTTAGGCGACATTTCCATTTTAGCATCAGGTGAAAGCGATGGTCTCAAGACGATTACCACCGAATCCATCAAAGAAGTTATTTTTCGAACCATGTCTTTACTTGTCAAAAGTTTAACCAAGCATATATTTGAAGTGTGCGATGGATTCAAAGCCTTTTTAAATGCGATTGTCAATTGCGGTGGATCCACCTGCCCAGGCGCCATTTTCGATGTTATCAAAGCCATTGTCAATATACTAGAGACCTTATATTCCGATTTGTACATACAAACCATTATCAATGCATTGCACTCCGTTGTCAAATTATTGAGTTTCCTACTGGATCCATCAAGCATTACTGGTCAAGGGTTACTCGATTTAATAGCGGAGGTCTTCAACGTATTTAAAACGATCGTTGTCGAAGTAGTCAAAAATGCAGCGGTATGGGTCAAATTCCTATACGATACCTTGCTCGGGCCTGTCGGAGAAATTATTACCGCAGTGCAAGGTGTAGTATGTGATATCATTGTCTTTTTTGGGATGCAGAATGATCCTGGATACGTGAACACACTAAACTGTGCTATTCCATCTGGACCTTCTGGCATTGAACAAGCAGGTGATGCTATAGGTCAGGCTGCTTCCGACGCTGCATCCGACGCAGGAAACTTTTTTAATGATGTTGGTAATGCAATTGGTAGTCTTTTTACTAGACGACGACGACTATTAAACGAAAATAGCACTATACTCTTTGACGTTGCTACAAAAATCACATGGGACGATAACAGTCGATGCGACCGAATCATCATGGCCTATCAAAATTATCAACTTACCTCTTTGAGACCATTAGAAAAAATTGAATGGGTGGATTGCTTGCAACACAGATTGATGGCGGAAGCCTTAGAACACAAATTCAAAGTAGGCATCCCAAAAGACATTTTTTACAATTGGTTACGCAAGTATACGTTTGGCTACGATGTGATACGCGCTAGCTTTGCATATGTCTTTTGGTACTTTAAAGAGGGTGCAACGCTAGATGATTTAAAAACCACACTTGCGGCGCAAGGCATCAACCCTGAACACACGGTAAACGCATTGACGGCCCTACAAAATATTCGAAGCGAATTGTTTTCGTGGAGGCATTTAAAGAAAAGTTTAGAGTTTGGATTGAATATACAGAACGATGCAAAAGGCACTCGCGTGTACAATAATATTAGACAATTAAACACAGTCGTTACCAAAACAGAATGGCACGCTAGTTATATTAAAGCACACAAAACAATGACACATTTTTACAATACTCATATCAAATACCCGTCCATTGGCAATATCAACAGTCATGACATCTTTTCGCAAAGCGTTCGGGATATGCTAGAACTTAGAGAATCCTTCGACGTGAGCGTGTTTGGAACCACTTACGGTGCTTTCACCGATTTAGAATGTCCAGAAGACGCATTGCTTTGCTTGAATTGTGCATTTGTAGATAACTTTCTGTACAATATACTATTTCAAGCCCAACGCGCTTCGACGTTTTACCGCGAAGATTTTGCTGAAGTAATTGTTCCTTCATTTGAAGCGTACTGGGAAAACGTCAGCAGCTACAACGCAAAGTACACCCGCGCGTACAGGGAAGCCATTGAGGATTCCCTCAATAACCCGAGGTACGGTGGCACCTTGGAAGTTACTCTGCCATTTTCAGAATGGTTTGATGGTTTATTGAACGGCACCTATACCATAGAAGACTTTGGAAATGGCGTTAGTTATTTCTTGCAAGGAAACTATTCTGGAGCTATTCCATCCGACGCAAAAATCATGTTTCCAAATGATTTGCAATACTACTTTGATCAGATTTTATCGAGTGACTGCGGTACAACGGAGGCAAAATGGACTTCCCATGAAGACAATGTGGGCTACGGTCTATTGGCAGTCATATTGGTGTATACAAGTCCTGAAATCTTTCAATTCTTTTTCTTTCGATTCAATTTTGTGTTTTCGATCATTGTGTATACAATAACAATGTGGACAGCTTGGTTTTTGTACTTGTACGTAGTGTATGACCTGTCGCCGCTGTGCTTTCCGATAGTGCCATCTTACTTGATACATGACTTCTTGATGTGGATAGATAAAAACTTGTTTTTGGATTGCGCGTGTTCGTACATTCCGCACATTGCTAAATCCAATTGTCAACAGCAAACATGTTCTACATGCAATATAACGATGGCATTTCATGACTGCAATGATTTGTTGCCCGCTTTTGAACAGCTTGGGTATTCATATCATTTTGTGTTTGCCCTCCGTTGGATTTTCGCAGATACGTTCCGTTACTATGGGCACGTCACGTATTGGCCATTCACGTTTATTTTTAAGATTGAAGGAGTTGCAACTTTGTTGACGGACGTGGATCGAAAACTAGACGTCACTGGCATCGAGCAGAATTGCTTCTGGTTACACTCCTTAACGCCGACTACGCTAGGTATTATAGCATATGTGGGAATATTATGCTTGGTACCTGTCATCAATATAGGTATAAAGGTAGTGAAGGAATCAATCGTGATGCTGATTAACGCAGTTATGATTCTTTACTATTTAAGTGTCGCTTCTTCACAATAGCGTATCAAGTGTTTCTAAATTATGCCACAAAAACGTAAATTGCATGAATTTATTGATAATGTTGAACATAAATGTTGTACGATGTGTAAACAATGGAAACTGTTGGACCAATTCGGAAAACATAAACGTAAATGGGACAAATTGCAGTCTAATTGTAAAACTTGTAAGAACGTGAAGGAAAAACAACGCCAAAAAGTAATCAAAGAACAACTCGAGAAGGCACGTGAAATGGCACCGTCAGGATTTTTGGTTTGTTTGCGTCTTTCATGCAAAAAGGGGCTGCAACCAATTGATCAATTTATCAGTGCCTATGTGCGCAACGATGAGCCTAGGGATTACTGTAAAACATGTTTTATTAAGAAAAAAGAAACACAAATAAGAAGGGAAGCACCGTGTCAAAAGGTATGGGATCACTTCAGAGAAACGCATCCGTGTGTCATATGCAATCAAGATCCAGAGCATGAACACAATTATTTGCTCATCGAAGCGGATCATCTACCAGAATTTATACCAACATTAGGCGTAAAATTGAAAGCATGTAGTCAAATTGGATTCTGGAGTCATAGTAAACGTGGTCCAGCTAAATTACGAGTCGAACTAAAGAAATGCCAAGCATTATGCGGATTCCATCACGCACTAGTGACACAGCAACGCCGTCATGAAACAAAAGACCCACGTGTAATTAGAAAGCGTGCAGTTATAAATGCAGAGAAGCATAAACGAGGATGCTGCTTACGATGCGAGAGACTTGTCAAGAAAGGAGAAGAGTGCGCATTTCATTTCGATCATCGCGATTCAACAACTAAATTTATTCGTAATGGTAAAGCTGTTTCTCCAGCAACGCTTGTATATTTTGAGCAACCCTTATTCGATACACAATGGCCATTGGAGAAAGCAAAATGCGATCTATTATGCACAAATTGCCATAAGTTGAAGGATAACAGAGACGGATATAGAAAGTAAAGTTAAAATTTTAAACAAATATTTATATAAGTAATAGATTTGAAGTATTGTATGTTATCTTATGATCGAGTCTCACTCTACTCTCGTATTGTTTTCCATTCTTGCCTACCACAGAGCAATGCATTACAAGCGCAGAGCGCTGCTTTACAAAACATTGTATCGCTGGCAGCGTGCCATTCGCTAGGGTTACAATAACTTCACCTAGGGTTAAAATCGGACCGAGTTGCGGCGCTGGAGGTCCGATCGAAACTTACCAGATTCGGTCTCTACTACTGGATATGCCACTGCAGGTGTGTCTTGTTTAGCTTTAGGTTTTCTCATCATACTATGGCCGAGAAAAGTGACTCCGTTGTATGCAATGGTATTGATGATGGAATAGGTGAGGATCCAATTGGTGTCTTTCTTGTAGGATGGGCATATCTCTTTGATATGAATGCTTTCTGCCAAGGCCATGGCGTTGTAAATGGTAGCGACTACCGCTGCCACAACGTGTATCATTTTCCCTAATTTATATGCACTTAATGTATCTTTGCACATGGGATCTTCTTCTTTTGGCTTGAGACATCCATATACGTACAAGGGTACGATAAATGCAATGAAGGAGGTTATAGCAGATTCTAAATAGAATATATTGCTGCAATTGACGTTAAAATATAAGTAAACACTGATGGCAAATGATATAAAATACAGGACGCTAGAGAGCCATATTTGTATGCGTTGAAACACAAAATCTACGTCGGTCCACTTCATTTTGTTGCGGTGCATAGCCTAATATATATCCTTTCTTATTAATTGTTCTGCTTCGTCGTCGCAATGTTTATCGTTTGGAAACCATCCCCATAAATGTATACCCGAATCTTTGTACACGGTTAATACCAATGCCCCTGCCGCAGCACCAAATACGTGCCAAAGGGCATGATTGGCATAATGAATTTGTTTATTGTCTTCTGAATAGGTGGCATAAAAGAAGAAGGCAATGACAAAACAAATTAATCCAACGATTGTATCGGTGACATCCAATTGTTTTTCGTGTTTAATATTTTGTACGACAATAATGACAAAGTAAATAGCAACAATGATCATTTTGACAAATTCGCAATCGTACCCTAAATAAAGAACAGGGCAGTGTGCTTCATGTGATAGTACAACAATGGCAAAATTTAGGATGACCAAATAGATATAATATTCTTTAAAGGCAACGTAAGACACCAATGTTAGTAGTAGCAACCAGGAGAACAGCACGTCAATGGCCATCGAGTTGTCTAAGTTGTAAAAACATATGCCATACGTTTGACATGCATGGTAGAAACTACTGATGACAATGACAATGGCAAATAAAAAGGTAAACATGTAATGTTTTATTTCGATGGAGACTAGCAACGGGGCGATGTAAACGACATTGCTAGCGACGGACCAAAATTTGGCGTAGTCGTAATTTACGTAGGGGAAGATGGAGGCAATGGTGCAGAATATCAACACCACGAAGGTTTTTGGGTATGCCCATGCATTGAATATAACAGGCTTGTTCATGGTTATAATAGGTATATTTTAGTTTTTATACTGCATCTACTGTTTTGACTTTTTTGTCTTGTAATTTTAGAAACCATTGACTACCACACGAATCGCATTTGATATCTTCAAATGATTTGAGAAAGACTTTTTTGGTACAAAATAGACATTGGTAGTTACGTACGTATGCCATAAATTTCAAATCATTGGAAACATTTTGTGTGTTTTTTTTTTGTGCCACGACTTTTCCTTTTTTAGATCGGATCATCAATACACTTACAACCAAAATTTCCTGTCTTTTGGCAAACTTTTAACGTGACTACTTTTGGCGATTGTAAATCGTTGATGTCGTACTCTCCTGTGGTGTAATAAACGGTTTCTAGATTTTTTATATCGTTTTCAACTAATTCGCTAACATCCATGCTGTTTAAAGGTTCGGTCAAGAAACAATTTTTGGTACTTACAAGTTCATGCAATGATTTTGCTTCTTGTAGTAATTTGTATTTTTTTTCTGCGTTTTCATCTGCTTTTGTTTTTTGCCCTAATTCGTAATGAAGCAAGGATTTGCATAATGTCAGATGATTAAATGCAATGTTTCCATACACAGGGGCTCGAAACCATATTTTGTCGTAATAGTGAGCAGCGGTTGCCAAGGCAACTGTATTTACAACAGCATCCTTTTTACAAGAGAGGTACATTGCTTGCGTTGCATGACAAAAATAGATAAGTTGTTTTACAAATTGTTCTGTAACAACATAAGGAACGTTTGGCATAATGAATGGTTGTGTTTTCCATTCAGGGAATATTCTCAACAACCCCAATAGGTTGTTTTTAACATCTTTCAACGTGTTGTTGATATCTTTTGTTTGGTTCGTCATGGTTTGGCTAATCTGTTTTGTAGCGTCCATTAAATGTAGCATGTAGTATTCAAAAAATAAACTAGTGGATTGAAACGTTTGGTTGTTGATTTTCCATTCAAATACAAGTGGCTTGGATTTGTCTATGTAGGAAACCAATTTATGCTGTTTTAACAATTGTTTCAAGTCGTTGTTGTATGTAGCAAAATACGTATCGTATTCATTTAACAACTTCATGCGATGGTTGCTCATGTTTAAAAAGGTGTATGCAGTCGTATTTTCAGATCGTATAGAATCTTCAAAATTGGATACTCCTGACGGTTCGATTTTGAACAGGTGTGGATCTGCTTTTTGCATTAATTTCGAAAAACTCAACAAGACAGACATGGAATGGATGTTATTTTTATTATCTAATGCATAAGTTTATATATACTGTCTACTGATAGAATAAATGTTGGTGTATATCGTTGCGGCGGTTGTTGTTGGGTTATTCTTTTCTGGCGGCTACTATTACAAAATAAAACAACGAAAGCAAGGCTATGTAGAAAATGCATTGGATTTACCTGAATTTGATGAGTTGATAGTTGATTTTGAAGAAGACGAGATACAACGAAAGATAACAAAAATGCACGAGCCCTAATATTGTCCTTTGTTTCTGAAATCGTAATGGTTGTTCAAGCGATTCATTGCTAATCGGTTCATCAATTGTTTAATTTCATTATCTTTTGTTTTGATGTCTTTGGACAATGCTACGTTCTCCGTTTCTAATCGGTTTACTAAGCGGTCGCTGTTGCTTAATTTAGGCATACTTTTGAACTCGTTTTGTATACTCAATCGATTCATCTGTTTGTCCATTATATTTATTTGTTGTTCGTATGCACACAGGCGTTGTGCTTGACCAGCAATTGTATCTTTGTATTCTCTATCCATCATGTTCATTTGTGTTTGCAACGACGATATTTCCATTTTTAAATTATTTTCCATTTTAGCAAATGCGTTTATTCTATCGCCTAATTCATTTTGTTTTTTTATTTGCAATTGTCCAATTTCCTTTGCGTGTGCCAAATGTATGTTTTTGATTGTTACACTATGTTCTTCTTTCAATGCATCATACTCGGTGTTTGTTTTTGCATTTGTTGCTCGTAACTCGTTAATTGTTTTGTCGTTCTCTTCGGATCGAATAGACAATTGTTCGGCTTTATCTTTCAATTGTTTTTTATGGTTTAAAAGATTTTGATGGTCTGTTGTCATCTCTTTTAACGTCAACTTTAATGTTTTATTTTCTGTCTTCAGGGCGTCCATATTTCCCGTAGCTAATTTTAATTCTTTTGTAAGTTTACTTAACGAGCTTTGTGCTTCGGACGTATCCGTTTTGAGTGTTTTATGCTTTGCCTTCAATGCTAATATTTCTTTTTCATATGCGGATAACCTAGCATCAAGTATGTTTTCAGGGGTTGTTACCGCCGCCATTTATTACCTTTTAAATATCAATATATAGACAGGCTGTCCTAATAGTTGAATTGCGTCGCCATTCTTCGCTTTCCCGACGGTTCCATCGTTCGTCCTTGAAAATCATGATACGGAGCGGTACTCCCTGGATATCGAACAGGTAAATTTTCTCTACGGAAAACGTATGACGGAACATCGTCGCTGCGCGAACATATCATTCCTAAATTGATGCCAACGACTAATCCAGTTAAAAAACACAACACCAAAGCAGGAACAGTGTAATCCTCTAACATTTACCTATACCAAAGGTGTGATAATATACTATTTTAAATTGTCTGCATTTTAAGTGTTATGAGCAAATTGACCGATATACAACAACTACTGCAAACGTATCAAAACGATATAAGCAAAGTTGAAAAAAAGGAATTATTAAACGTACTTGTGGAATTGTGCACGTATTGCGGCATACTTGAAAAGGAATGTATAAATTTACTTCAAAACCGAAACAGTAATAACGTGCAACACACACAAACCCCGTTTTCATGGGAGTCACTGCGATCAGAAGATTCACCTTTCAAATGCTCTACCTATCACTCTTGATACAAGCTGCTGTCGCCGAAACTGGTTTTGACATTGCAACCTTCATAATTAGCAGTAGCGTCTTAGGCCTTAATGTTACATACCTACTATTCTTATGCTATTTAGCAAAACGCAAATACAACAGCACAAAGTATACGGAATTGAACGAACATTAGTGTTTTAACATATGATACGATTAGGCAATAGCTTGATCCTAGCAAAAACCGAGGGTCATCAAAAATTGACCCAATCCTTTACGATCTACCCGATGCAACCAAATAAAAATAATGTTTTGTTTTTTCCTATCATCGAGAAGATTGGACCACAGCAAATTTTTAGTATCGCCATCCAACCCGCCGATACAGAGTGTTTCGATACAAATATTCAATACACCGCTAGACTATGGAATTACAGCAACGACGGTAGAACCTTCCAAGCTAGACATTTCCAAGTCAAAGACAATCTTTCGGACGAGTTTGTGTATTACGATCAACAAAAACAATCGAAAGAAGTTCTGATTGAACGCGAAGTTGATCATAATACAGGTCTTGTACGATTTTTTTTTTGCTTGAATGAAGTGAAAAGTTACCTCAAATTTAAATTTACAGTTATTTACAAACATGTGGAGAATGTGTTTGAGGAAGATATGTTGTCTTTATCACGAAAAAAAAATGCGTTACCAACGCGCAGGTTTCAAATGCGTTCGAAACGACCTGCTAAAAGACAAAAGACTACTTCTCTTGTCTCCGAATTGACAGATTCGTTTATCGAAAGAGAACGTATTGATTATCAATACAATGAACTGGAATTGGATGATTTTTATGTCTGCGAAAAATTAGAATCGATTGAATGGTTGGATTCCGTTCGTGCATCGATTGCATCACCACCGAACGCCGATCTTTCAAAGACATTTGATGACAAGGAAGGACACAGCGATTGGGACGAGGGATGGGAGATGTTGGGAGACATGGCGAAAGAATACGATACGATTCAACATAGTGAGTTGCAAGAGTTACAACCGTAAAATAGTGTAAACGCCTATATTACCATATTATAAAGTGTTTTAAAAACTTTGCTAATGTTAGATACACCGAACCATACACACTACCCTGTGAAATGCCTCCTGCGCTCCAGAAAAACAAAAAAAGGTACCCTTTTCCTTGTCCAATGGGATGGTATTAACCCAGAGACAAACGAAGCATGGCCAAACTCATGGGAGCGCCGTAAAAACATAAACAAAAGTGCACTCGAGGAGTTTTTCCTTCGTAAACGTAAACGAAAGAAAACGGTGCTACCACCCAGACAACCGCGAAAAGCACCTCGTGACGTCATACCATTTAACGACCTTAATTTTCAAAAAGTTATTGGATACAACAAATTGCACGGCCGACTTGAATTTACCGTACAAGCTACGGTGCGCGTATCGCTGCACGAGTTGCCCGACCAGTTGAGAAAACAATACAGACAAAACAAAACATCGATGCAGTCCAAACATTGCGACACCTCTTGTTGGCCGAGAGTAGGTACTAATTATCAAGTTGATATACCAGTGTGTAAAAAAAATTAAAATTTTAATAATTGATTTTCTTGCTCATCCATATTAACATTATTTGCATCTTCTTCATCAGATGATGAATCTATATAATTGCCATCATCATCATAATAATTTGTTTTTCCACCATTTGAACGTAAAAGTGCAATGATCTCTTGGCGAATTACCAAGTTAGACCAATTACGATATGCCAAGTCCAGGGGAGTCTCTCCACCCCTGGACTTCTTATTAATGCTATCAAGAGACATATGAGTTAATAACAATTCAATCAACTCAGTATTTGTTATGTTCCAACGTGCTGCATAATGTAATGCATTCCATCCAGCACTATCTGTAATAGTAGGATCAGCACCTTGTTCAATTAAATATTGAACTACTTGGAAATGTTCTCTGTTTGCAGCTGTCATTAAAGGTGTACGTTCATATCCACGACTATTGCTACCGACGTGATTTACCATATCTTTCAGTGCCATATTGCCATTATTACTATTACTAATATACTTGTGAAAATCATGAAGATTCACAAATGATTCTACATCATCCATACGCCCACGTTGACATGCACATACGAAAGGTGTACCACGTGGAAACTCTTCTTTATACCTTTCAATTAATAAATAAAGTCTTGTACATTTTGCTAAGAATGTGTCTAAACTATTCATAAAATCCTTTTTCTCTTGAATCGCTTTTTCTGTATCGTCATTTTTAGGTTTAAACAACCCTTCTTTTAAATATTTTACATACTCATATCCATCTTCTCTTGTTAAGTACGACAATATTAATTTTATAAGCCCGTCTTTTCCGTCTAAACGGTCAAAAAATTGTTCGTCTACATCCGTCTTTTGTTTCTTTGCACCACTACTACCACTCATCTTGTGTTAGTACCTGTTCTTATATATAAGTGTTTTAAAAAATGTCAGCGTTAAATATTCATCGCGTTCATACCAATTTTGTAACTGTAAAACATGTATGTCCAACTGCCCCACCTACATCATCGTTAGAAAATGTACCATTGTGCACGCATTGTTTTAGAATGTATCACACAAACAGAGATTTGTTGGATCATCAAAAAAAATGTTTGACAAAAAAAAGAAAATTATTATTTACAGCGTTATAGTTTTTAAATAATATTACAACTGGAACTAGCTTCCATTCGACTTCGCACCAACGTGCAGTGGTCAATTAAAAATTCAATTGTCGTGGTCTCGCGCGACATGCTTTGTGTACCTAAAACATTACCTTCAAAGGCTTGTAATTTATGATGTATTTTATTCAATATATTTGAGCTTGCCTCACTATTCTCCTCTTCGTACTCTATCTCTAAATCGGTTAATATTTGTTCTAAACACTTGTTGCACGATAACAATATATTATTTTCTGTCAAGTCGTCTTTGTCTTTTTGTATGTTCATTGTATCTCGATAGCACAAATCCCTCAACTTTTGAACTTCTTGCGAAAGCTGCTCAGGTTTGGACTTTGCTAGGTTGCTCATACTTTTTTACTTTTTGAACATAACTTTATACAGGTACGCGCAATAGATTGATATAGGCTCACAAAAAGGCATACGATTAATGCCATCTCGACGTAATCAAGCTCGTCAAACATTGAACCTGTTTCGATGGTTGGCATCGTTGGGATTGGAATTTCCGAAGCAGATGGCGTTTCTTCAACACGTATGGAACTCATTGCTTAAAATTTTACTAAGTTTAATTTATTCTCATCGAACTTTAGTATATAATCGTTAGGAACAGTCATCTCTTTTGGTTCCTGTTTTTTGTATTGGTATGCATCGATTGACACTTTATTTGTCTTTGGTTCTACAAATTGTTGAAATTGCTGTGGATCCCATGCACCTTTTTCGTTGAAACCAGCACGCACCCATTCGTCGCCAGTAGGGTTGTATGCCAACACAATCTCTTTGATGCTCCAACCTGGTGTACCGTCGAAATACGCACTTACCTTGCCTAACGCACACAATTCCTCAAAGGTAAACCCTGCACTTTTTACGGTTTCGACGCTCCAACCTGCTTCTTTTAAATCCTGCAACGATTGGATGCTTTCTTTTATCTGTTCGTTTGTAGCGTTCATTTTGTTCAATACCGCTAGTCCAGCATCGCCTCCGTAGTACTTTGGTTTTAATCCAATTGCTTTTGCTACATCAAAGTCCACGCCAAAATTAATAATCTCTTCCATCGAAAATTTGGAACGCAGTTCATCCCATGTAATGCGCTCTGTCATTAAATCCAACGCGCAGAACCCAGACAATGATGCATCTTTTAACGATTGCCGTCTCAATGTTTTTTTTAATGTTGTGTTGCGCAGTTTTTCTGCTTTTTTACTAAAGTTAGGATCGTCGCGAAGCATTGCTAACACTGCTTCTAACCCTCTATGATTGTCGTAACCTATATCCATTTTGTACGGTTAGATTTATGTATATTAGTAATATACAACACTTATATATATAGTCTTTGAAAGTATGACTCGATATACAAATGTATTATTTTGGATCGTTGGTGTGATCCTTGCCAGTCTTGCAGTAGCTTATATTTGGATTTGGATTTTAGACGAACAAAACGACCCTGGTGATTTAAATTTAACAGCACTAAATTCGTTAAATTTAATTGTAGGATTTTTATACATTGGAGTGGTCAACGGAGCAAGGGACAGGTGGAAGCAATTGATGCACCACGCAAATGAATTTACGCTAACCTTCCAAGCATTGTCGAAAAAAGCAGATGCAACAGGCAACCAACAGTTGGAAATGGTTCGGAACAACTTGATTGCCTTTTATCAAGAGAACTGTTCGGTAGATATGAAAATTCAACTGTTTTTAAAAATACAAAATTCCATTGATACCTTGGAAGCATCGACCAACGTAGATAAGCTGAGGCAATGTGCAGCGTCCCTGTATCGCGGATTTTTTGAAAAAGAACCATTTTTGTTCACCGCGCATCTCTATTTAATCCTTGGGATCTACTTTGCTTGCATTCCAGTGCAACTCTTCAATGCATACGATGCCACGCTGACTTACATATTGTATCCGATCATTATTTATCTATTGTTTGCGGTGCCATTGTACGCCAACGCCTTTCATAACCCAATACAGCATCCAGAATTGAACAGAACATTTGAAAAACTTAATAGGAATATTTATACAAATAGTATACGAACAACTTATACCTATTCCTATGGTAAACAAAAAAAAGATTTACGTATGTGAATTCCTTAAATATTTAAGGAGTAGGGGGGGTATTTTGAAATTTCTAAACGAAAAAATATTTTTTTTTACTTTTTAAAACCAAAATACCCCCCCTACTCCTTAAATATTTAAGGGAATTAACCAATTTTTTAAAACAAAGAATAGGAATAATTATAGGTGCACAATCCCCATAGTATACAAAAAACTTATACCTATTCTTATGGTAAACAAAAAAAAGATTTACGCATGTGAATTCCTTAAATATTTAAGGAGTAGGGGGGGTATTTTAGAATTTCTAAACAAAAAAATATTTTTTTTACTTTTTAAAACCAAAATACCCCCCCTACTCCTTAAATATTTAAGGGAATTGACCAAAATTTTAAGTGTATTGTATAGGTAATATTTGCCTATCATAAAATGTACTAAAACTTTGTATTTGCCAATGGTACAGTAACCATTGGTACCCTACCCATACAAAAAATACCAAAAACCCTAA
>MDTC01134775.1_pt1 | contig 13603 bp, 10 predicted proteins | sample 811181 | NCBI WGS metagenome assembly MDTC01 (sample SAMN05326644, study PRJNA326480) | marine metagenome | isolation source: seawater | place: Pacific Ocean: North | collected 2011
CATTCCACCATTTTAAGAACCCACCGCCAATGGGTAAATTACACCCGAACGGTCAGGGGATTTAGAAAACCAATGGAAAGTTCTGTTTTTTCGTCGATAACAAGCACATTTGAAGCTACTGGAGAGGGTAGTATGGCCCTCCTTATTTTTTACATATCATTAGCCTTAGGTGTATCATTTCTATGTTCTATTTTAGAGGCTGTAGTTCTCTCAATACCACATACATATATTGCAGTAATGCAAAAAGAGAAATCTAAGATTGGAGATTTGTGGTCCAAATTGAAAGATGATGATGCCGTTAGACCTCTAACTGCCATTCTAACTTTGAATACAATTGCACATACAATGGGTGCCGCTGGTGTTGGTTCTCAAGTTCAGATGATATATGGTGAGGATACTTTGACTATAGCATCTATAATATTGACTTTAGCGGTTTTATTCCTTTCCGAAATTATCCCTAAAACGATTGGAACTGCATATTGGAAGCAGTTAGCGCCAGTGGCAGGTCGTATACTAAATGTGATGACAACATCTCTAACAATTTTGATTATACCAATCCAATGGCTAAAATCCATACTGCCAAAAGGTTCTCATTCCCTAGTCACAAGGGATGATGTCGCAGCATTAGCCGATTTAGGAGAAGAAGAAGGAATCCTAGAGGAAGATGAGGAAACTGTAATTCATAATTTACTCAGACTAAGAGAAATTACCGTGGAAGAAGTGATGACTCCTCGGGTTGTAGTAACTTCCTTTCAATGCGACTCAACAATACGTACAATATTAGAAGAAAATACTGTAATTAGATTCTCAAGAATTCCAGTCTTTGGAGAAAGTATTGATGACATAAATGGTATTGTAATTCGCTCGGAGTTATTGATGGCTGCAAGTAGAGATGAATGGGATAGAAAGATTTCTGAATTTACCAAACCTGTAAAAACAATAAAAGGCGATAATTCTGTGGATGATGCTCTAGATATGTTCCTTACTCAAAGACAACAGGTTGCTGTTGTAATCGATGAATTTGGCGGCACTGCTGGGCTAGTAACAATGGAAGATGTATTGGAGACTCTTCTTGGAGAAGAGATAGTCGATGAGTTGGATGAAGTTGATGATATGCGCGAACTCGCTAGAGAGCAAGCGGATACGAGTGAAGAATAGTAGCATTAATTGCTATCTAACCAGTTACTTATTGCATCGTTTCTCGAGTTACTGTTCCTAGCACCCGCATGAGTTAGGTCTTCAAGAACAATATTAGTCAATAATTCAGGTCTATCTGAATTATTGAATGACTCTACTAATCTTTCATGATGAATCAGACCGAGTCTCTCATCATTTGCTGCTTGAACAATTAGTGTTGGTTTATCTGGTAATCCCCAAATTGGCACATCAACATCATTAGTATCTGAAATTTTTTCAAATCCGGGGTTTATCATATTGAAATGAAACTTAAGGCGTTTCCAGAAAAGTGGTTTGAGAAATTTAGGAACTCTTAGCATTCTACAGGATTCCTCAAAAATTTGTGAATAGCATGTTAGGGGTGATTCTAAAATATAACCCTTGATCAAAGGATTGTGTTTCATCTTTGTTGATTCTCTGGTAAAGCGTAAGAAAACAAAGCCACCCATGCTGTGACCATGACAATATATTTGTGAAATTAACGAAGTATCACAAATATCATCGAGATTATTGAATAGATACATGAAATTACGCACAGAGACACCAGCATTCCATTTATGAACTGCTTCAGCACTACCATGTCCTGGCAATTCCATAATTATAACATTAAATCCACGCTTAAGATATAATTCGGCTCTACCAAGCATGGAAGAAGAACTACTCCTCCATCCATGGATCATCAGCATTAATGGGCCACTTTTAAAATTCTTATTCTTAACTATTACAATCTCTGGACCTTCGTGCTGCAATCTTAACTGCTCCCAATTATCTCCTTTCAAACTGACCTTTCTCTTACCTGGTGAAATGAATGTTAAAGCCACATATGCCTCTAATATACTATTGTATAATCCAAATACCGAGATAACTATCAAAAAGGTAGTTGTCAATTCATTTATTGAAATAATAAATATAGAAATTGAAGAAATAATGGTCAAAGAAATGGCCATTAGGCATGTTGCCCAGCGATTATAAAGAAGCCTCATTTATTGATCACTTCGATGCTTTCTTAGCCTTTGCTTTTGCCTTAGGCTTTGCTTTTGCCTTAGGCTTTGCTTTTGCCTTAGGCTTATCTTCATCCTTTTTATCAGAAGTTTCTTTGGATTCCTCGTCCTTACTTTGTTCTGCCTTTTCTAATTTCTTTTGCTTATTAGATTCTCTTCTAGCAGCGAACTGGTCACCATAGTTGCCCATGTTCTCAAGTTTTGCCCAAAATCCTGATGAGTGTTCGCCTTCAACCGGTACGTGTTTTACCAAGTATGCGCCAAACATCAAGTCATAAATCCCTTGCTTAAACTCACTTGCACGGGAGAATTGGAAATTAACTATCCAAATAATTAGGAATAATGCACCAAATACAGTCCAGATGATTGCACTCGTACCTTCTGCCTTATCACCCAACTTCTGGAAATTCATCATTACTGCAATTAAACCAAATAATGAAAAGATACCTGATGAGTTAGATAACATACCCTGGATAGGATTTGATTTAACTCCTGCACTATTGACATATTTGATACGTGAAACGAAATGACCTAGTGTACGTCCAGTCTTCAATGGAAGAATCATTACGTTTATTAGCATCATAACAAATGCCACTGCAAGTAAAATTGTCGTAATAACTCCTGTATCAGACATCATCATGAAAATTGCAGCAATTAATACGCCAAAATTCCAAGCGAAGTTGACGAACCAACTCATAGTTCTATCCAGTCTATTAGCTAAATCAAAACCTTCAGGTAAACCAACAGGTCGAGGAGCTCTTGCTTTCTTTTCCTTTTTACGTGCAGGAGCCGCTTCTACAACCTTTGCTTTAGCCGCTGCTTTAGCGACTGGTTTAGCCTTAGCAACTGCTTTGGCTACCGGCTTAGCCTTAGCGACTGCCTTAGCGACCGGTTTGTCTTTTGGACTTGTTCCACCTGCTTTGTCTAATAATCCCATAATTTCACTCTCACTAATACATTTCTCCGACTGTGCGGTATATCTCAAAATCTGATGATGCAACAAATGCATCTATTGATTCTTCACTCATATTTGCTAATTGTCCATCTACAATTGCAAAGAATCTCCCTCTTAGTTCATCATCGGCTCCTGAAGGATCTCCACCAACTACCTGATAAACTGAAAAATCATCGCTTTCAACAAAAGCACTTACCACTTCTTCAGGTAGATGTGAACCTAATAATTCATCGACAATAGCAACAAAGTTAACGAAAATATCTTCGCCATCAGTTGCTTCTTCGGCAACAACAGGTTTCGCTACTGCCTTTGCCTTAGGAGTATTGCTTGAAATTTGAGATTTTATAGATTTACGTTCACTCATTAGTTGTTCAAGTTGTGGTCGTAACTCATTAAGTGCTTCAGAATCACCAGATGCCTTGGCATTTTGATAATCTGGCTTAAGGATACGGATTTGATTTTCAATTTCGGTTAACTTATCTGAAAGAGATTGTTCTACAACATCATCTTCAACTAGTTCTACAACTGGTGCATCTCTAATTTGTGCAACTTTTTCATCATGTTCTTTCTTTCTCAAAACAATGATATCTCTATCCAATGAATGGCCGAAACGGTCCGCATACCTATCTAGGAGTGAGCCAACTTCACCACTTGATATTCGATCTATGTGTCCATAAATTTGTGGCAAGGGTTTGTCGGACTTTTTAGCCCACAACTGATTGTACTCTTCATCGGTTTGTGGTTCTGCTTCAGGTACTGGTAATGGGGCAGGAAGAGATTCAATACTCGGAGTTGGGAGTGCTTCAGGAACTGGCAAATCCGGCAGAGGTGCAGCCTCTGGCATTGGCATTGGCATTGGCATACCAGGAAGTGGCGGCAAAGGAGCAGGTGGCAAAGTAGGATTAGGCAATTGCTCAGAAGCTTTTTTCTTGCCTTTTCGGAATCCCATACATCTCACCCTAATGCGGGTGGGGGGCGGTAGAGTCTTGAACCTTACCGACAGAAGAACCAAAAAATAACTACTTTTTAGTCAAAAACTTAGCATCAATTTATTATTTTAGCCCAACCCTTCAAAACTAAGAAAGTGGCTCCTGCTTCATGTGTTTCGATAATATCCCCTGATGAAGCCTCTGTCCTCTTGCCAAGGAATTCAAAAATACATTCATCCTTGAGCATTTCTACCTTGATTGAATCTTGAGTTCCTAAGACTACTGCTTCAGAAAGTGGGTCATAGGGATTTGAACCATCGGGATCTAATCTCTCTAGTGGAAACTCACTAACCCGCATACCTGATTTACCATGAAGGGATGTTGGCCATCTAATTTGTCGTCTAACGTCAATGGTGACGACCTCATCTGTCTCTCCTGCTGAACCAAGAATTACTGAAGAATCTGTTTTTAACAAATCTAAGAAAAGTGATTCATACCTATCTAAAACACCAAAATGACCTTCTAAAAGACGAGTGCTGCGCCTAGAATCTTCTAGGAGTTTTGATAATTTTTTTATAGACACTACACCCTTTGTTGAAGTTCTACCTTCACGCTTAGATTGAGCCTTTAGACCCTCGTGTAATTCATTGAGGTCTGCTTTGTAGCCATCTCCTTGTAGTGAAATATTTTGTAACTTACCTACCATGGCCTCCATGCCGTCACGTATACGATTAGACCAACCAGAAGATGTTGCATCATGAAACCTAGCTAAACCTCCTTTGACATCTACTCCTTCACCTCTAATATGAGATACTAATTCTCTACGTGCACCAGAATCAAGATGGAACAAACTTGGATCACGGTAATGTAAATGATAACCTCTATGACCAGAAAATGTCACTTGCAGAAATTTTTCATCAAAGCCGAATTCTGGTTCTAGATAATCATTCCATAGAGTCCATCCTTGTTCACGAATGACTTCAAGCATACCTGGGAAATCTCTATCTGTGACTCCTGGAAGATGATCACCATCTAAATCAAAAATTAAATCTGCACCAAACCAATTCTTATCTGCCATTTTCAACTCAAATGGCCTTTCCCAATATGCAGTAGAATAGAAACATGAATGCATCGACCTGTTAGAAAGAAAATCTCGTACTGATTCAATATCTGAAAACCCCTTATGTCTTATCGGAGGGGCACCTCCAAATGGTATAAACATCCATTCTCGTAATTTTATTCTAGGAGGCACCCATAATTCTGCGGTTCTGTAATATTTTGCGAACCTGTGTGCGAATCTAGACCAGCCAGAAGATAACATAATTTCACAACAGAATTAGTCGAGTGTAAATAAAATCAATTACTCTCGGCCATCCAAAATCTTTGTTCTGCTTCTCCAACAGTGGTTGCACTTTCTGCACCTGTTAATTCAACATAACAATCCCAACAAAAATAATTTTTGTCGATAACCATTGCATTACCGAAAGTGAGTCTAATTCCACATTGTTTACACCTTGGACCCAATTCACCATTTGGTGCTTGTGCAAGTTCGATATTTTCATGCGGCATTTTATCTCCTCATCTGTTGCAATTATCACAGGCACTTGAATTTAATCATCAATTACCACTTAGTTTCGTTCCATTCTTCAGTATTACACCAAGCCAAGAGGTCTAATGCGACTTCACATGATTCAGAAACTTCAGGATTAGAATCAGTAAGATGCTTCTGTAAAATAGATTTAACAGACATATCGCCAATTGCACCCATCGCTTCAGCTGCTTCATGCCTGACCATTACATGTTCATGTAAATCATCAAGTCTCTCTATCAATGCTGGAAGTGCAACTCTGTTCTGCATCTGACCAAGAACATAGGCTAATTCATGTCTGAGTAAAGCGCTACTAGATTTAAATCCAAAACATAGCGCCAAACAAGATTCATCTGAGCCTTCATTTCTCAAGGAAAAAACATTGCGCATTCTTTGAAATAATGGTATTTCATCATCTACTAATGAATTCTTCCAAGTCTCAATGTCACCCAAATTTGATGGCGGTGCTGGATCTACAGAACCAAACTGGCTCACTCTTGGAACTCTTTCTGACATCTGCAATCATCTACCGATAAAGTCTACTAGTTCAATATTGAAATCATTATTGATCAGACCTACTTCTTGACCCTCATGAATAAATTGTTTGATTGAAGCACGTCCATCATCACCATAATCAATGGTTCTTTGATTTACATACATTGAGACGAACTTTTGGTTGGTCTCATCGTCAATTCCTCGGCCCCATTTCTTAGCAAATTCTAGTGCCTCATCTGGGTTCTCTATAGCATATACAATACTCATTTTTGTATACATAGTAATATCTTCCATAGCTTTCTTACCAAGGTCTCGACGAACGACATTACCTCCAAGTGGCATTGGATAATTATCTGTTCTTGAATTCCACCACTTGCCCAAATCAATCAAGACATCTAAATCGTGTTCGACATAAGTCAATTGACCTTCATGAATTATCAAGCCAGAATCATATTTGCCCTCTAAAACAGCAGGTATTATTTCGTCAAAAGGGACTACTTCCACATTTACATCTCCCCAAGCCAACCTGAGTCCGAGATACGCACTTGTTTTCATTCCAGGCACTGCGATAACTGAATTCTTAGCATGCTCCTCAGTGATTCCTTTTTTACATATTATCATTGGACCATAACCCTCGCCCATAGATGCTCCACAATTCATCAATGCATAGTTCTCTGCGATTTCGGGATAGGCATGTATTGATACTGCTGAAACTTCTAATTCTTTGTTCATTGCTCTGTGGTTTAGAGTCTCAATATCTTGGAGTTCATGAACAAATTTATACCCTGGTGTAGGGAACTTTGAGTTAGTCATTGCATGGAACATAAATGCGTCATCTGGATCGGGTGAATGGCCAATTCTCACTATATAGTTACCATCTTCATCTTGGGGTAATTGACTGTTCATAGATATGCGACATGTCAGTCCTTCAAGAACCATCCGATTTTCGAAAATGCAAAATTATCTAAAAATCGCATAAAAAAGGATTTTGTCTGCTATATGTTCAAGTATCTTGAATGTGAGGCTTGATTGGTAAAGAATAATGTTTAGGAAGGTTGTTGCGTCATTTTTGACTGTGTGCATCCTAGGAAACCTAATTTGTATTAATGCATCTGCATCATCTCAGTTAGTTTACAATGATGTTACTAACAGCGATGATAGTTCTGCATCTTCATCCTATGTTGCGGTTAATTTCAACAATACAATAATTGCTAGTTCATACTCTAATGACCTCTTATTTCATGATGCAAATGATTTATCCATAATTGAGAAAATAGAAATGCAAAGACGAATCTATGATATCAAATTCTCACCGGATGGCAAAAACCTTGCTATAGCAATAATGGGAACTTCTGAACTTATCGATTCTCTATTGATTTATGACATGGAAAATATGGAGATGAAGGCTGAAAAAGAGAGGGTTAACCTAAAGCGAAGTTCAATTGATTGGACCCCAGATGGACAATTCTTGGCTGTTGCTAATTTCCAGAATGGTGTTAATCTTATTGAAGTAAGTACAATGAATATTGTTAATGAATATTCAAATCAGCATCAAACTGATGTAACATGTATACAATTCTCAAACGATGGTAAACTATTGATAACTGGTGATCTAGATGGAAATCTAAATTTATGGAATTATGACGGTACATTCACTGGAAAATCATTTCAATTAAGCGGAAAAATAACCGGTTGTGGATTTAATTCATTCAATCAAAGAGTTTCAGCGGTTTCTGAAGGTGGGAATGCATCAGCATGGATTGTTTCTGGAGGCCTTTTGCATCAGAAAATAGTATCTAATCCAGTAGGAATGCTTTGGTCGGACACATTAGATAAATTATATGTCCTTGAATCTGGAGATGCCCCGAGAATGTTAGAATTAGATGGTTCTAATTTTAATGAATTATCATCAACTTACTTTATTCACAAAACAACCGACTTTGACATGTACACTCTTGGAAATGGACTGATAGAAGATTTGTATGTTGCGACAGATACTGAACACATATCGAATTACGCACAACCAAAACTGAGGGAAGGCTATGGAGAGCCTGGTTCGGATTTGGACAGCGATAATATTCCCGATAATATCGATAATGATGATGATGGAGATTCAATATTAGATGAGTGGGATTTTAATTGTCCTGATGAAGTAATCGAATGTTATCGAAGTCCGGATCTAGACAATGTTAGAAATGTGGAACTAAAAATTAGTGGAGATTCTTTGATTATAGATGATACCTTTACCTTCGGATTATATGAATCTGCTGAAATAAGAAACCTCACTCGACGTTCTGTAATTGCTGATCAGCAGATTAGTTATGAAGAAGCAAACTTATTTGAGAATGCAATATGCCAAAATATAGATTCGGCCATTTTTATAAATTCTTGGAAAAATGCAATAGAATTATCCGTAGGTCAAGTAGCAAATGGAACAATTGAATGTATTGTAACAAGTGGTTTGGTGTTCTCTGGAACTTTCGACCCTAATGGAATAAAACTGATGTTCAGAATTGAATTCGACATTGCTCCAATGACAGAATTACCACTCGATTTAACTATCACTGAACAAATATCGAATTCTGATTCATCTATAACACATCTAGTAGAAAATCATCCAATTTTTGTTTCTAAAGTAATTCAAAATAATGATAATGAAGGCCAAATATGGTGGAAATCTGAGGGTTCAATTACAATTACTTTTGAAGAGGTATTTGTTGATGAAGAAGATACACTCGAATCGATAATGGAAGAAATCATGTCAAATATGATTGCCATTATAGCAGGTATTCTGGCACTAACCGGATTATTATTTGTAATAATTAGAAAAAGAAACGCCATCTCATTAGATATTGATGAAGAAGACGAATATGAAGATGATGATTTTTCATATAATGATGAGAATGTTGTTACAAAACCAAAGCCAATTTCATATGATGAAGAAGTCCTTGAAGTGGAAGATGAAATTATACATAGCCAATTGAATCCAAAAGATGATTCGCCGTCCAAACGAAGAACGTTCTCTTTAGATGACGAGGAACAGGCTACAACAACACCAAAAAGAAGACGTGTTAGAAATTCAAATCAAAATAAACAAGGACCAATAATGACTACAAAAAGAAAAGTTCTTGGTGGAGATATTAAGACTAAGAAAACTAGTAAAGTAAATATAAAATCTGTCAAAAAGAGTGTTAAAACTCGAAAGGTAAGAGTTTCGGGCAAAGAAAATGATGAAAACATCGAATAACTATTTCAAAAACTCAGCACCATTGGGCATAAAGCATGCCTTAGAAAGAAATTCATTTAGACCATCAATATGAGGTCTATCCAATCGATTAAAGACTTCGCCAAAGTATTTTTCTAATCTTAATCTAGACAGCCCAGATTTTTCCATTGCACTATTAATCACTGAATTTCTATATTCAATATTAGATTCAAATAATTCTAAACTCTTCAAGAGTTCTTTTTGAGCACTTATTACTTCAGATGCTGGAGTATCTTTTCTCGCTGCAAAGACGCCAAAAACCATTGGCTTACCAGTATCTTCTAACCATGCCTGTCCAAGATCGATTTGTACTTTTTCTGGATGTTTTCTCGCATACTCTAATGCTCTATCGCCAATCAATAGAGCACCATCGCATTCATCTAACATAGCTTCTATTTCAGGAGCCATGGTTTTGAATTCAGGATTGAGATTATTTGTTTTTAGTATGTACTTTAGTAATGCTACAGACGATGCAGAATCGGAGGGTAAAGCAACAGAATTCATTTCACCAACATTAGAATTACCGAACAAGAGAACACTGCCTACTTCCCCTTTCGAACAGATTCCAAGTTCTGGAACTAAAATAAGTTCGTCATGGTGTTTTGCATAATCTGCAGATGGAATAGGTGCTAATACGCAATCCTTTCTTAGCAAGTGGCCAGTTAACCATGATGGAGGAGCTGCTAGTACTTTCCAAGGAGAATCAAGTGAATGGAATAGTGGATCACAATTCAAGAAAGCAACTCTTGCAATTGTGTGTTTCCAATTTTCACTGAATTGGAGGAACCTCTTACTATTCTGTACTACCATATCAGCCCTCCGAGTTAATCACTTTAAGTCGCCTCGGTCTTTGTGGCGATTTAATGATATAAGGTGAGAAATTTTCATATTTAGTATCTCGTATAATTGGAATACATCCTGCGTCAGCAATTAATTTACCTAGTTGATATTTGTCATAATCTAAACTAGATGTTGCACCAGCAAGATGCATAATTGATTCTCTACCAACAGTACCATCTACATCGTCTGCTCCAAAATTTAGCGCTAGCTCGGCAAGATTATCACCAATATTCATCCTATATGCCTTAATGTGTGGTATATTATCTAACATTAATCTAGAAACTGCTATTGTCCTTAAAGTCTCATTTGCAGTCGATAATTGTGCTTCAGGAAGTCGTGTAGAATCTGGTAGGAATGGATAAGGAACAAAACATTGAAACAGCGAGGTTTCATCTGCTAAATCTCTTAATTGAATCATATGATTAAGTCGATCAGATAAATTTTCAATGGTTCCAAAAAGCATAGTACAGTTTGAGGGTATTCCTGCTTTGTGGGCCTCTCTATGAATATCGATATATTCCTTGGAAGTTTCCTTGCCATAGCATATCTTGTCACGTATTTCATCATTTAATATTTCAGCTCCTCCGCCAGGCAAAGAGCCTAGACCGGATTTGATAAGACGTTGGAATAATTCACCTATCGGGAGATTAGAGGTCTTACAAAGATGCTTTATCTCAACAGCAGTGAGTGCTTTTATTGAAATGGAAGGGAATCTTTCCTTTATGCTTGAGAATAATTCACAGTAGTATTCGACATCCCAATCTGGATGTAACCCGCCTACTGAATGAACTTCATCGATTCTTGAAGCATACTTCTCTAATTCTGATAAATATTGTTCAACACTTAGTGAATAGGCGTCTTTAGACCTCTTAGTTCTACTAAATGCACAGAATTTACATGACAAAACACAAACATTAGTCTGATTAATATGGACGTTAGAGTTGAAAAAAACGTTGTCTCCAAACCTCGACTTCTTTGAACTAGTTGCTAGCATCCCTAGTTCAAATAGATCTTTATGATGGAATAATTTTAGACCATCCTCGAAATTTAATCTTTCACCACTTTTTAGTTTATCAACAATTGGTGAAAGTTCTTGACTCCATTGTTTTTGTGATAATTTGTCGGAAAGGTTTGATTTCCAATCTGGGTCACTACCAGCCAACTCCATAGTGGAAGTCCAACCAGTCATGATTACTCGTCAAACTGATACTTCAATAATATATGTATGAAATATTTAACTAAATTATTTCAAAATATATCAATAATTAACTAATACATTTTCTTGACTGCGAAAAGTTTTGAGTTGACTATAAATTTACGGAATTCTTCAATTACTAATACTGTGAATGCTACAGAAATAATTATTCCCCAATCAGTCATTGAAAGTACCTTGGTAGATAACAAACTGCCAATTTCAAAATCGGTTAGAGGGATTGAAACATTCGCCAATTGAACAAAGAATAATAGTAGGCCAAAGGAAACAAAGAATGCTATGTTTATCGCCTTATTTGAAAATGCACCCAATGAAAATATACTTTCATCTTGGGAGCGACAATTCATCACATTAAACAACTGGAACATAATAAATACCGATAGAGTCATTGTTTGTGCATGGATAAATCTATCATCAGCATAATTTTGCCAGTCAGATAATGCACCTTCGTCACCATCATTACAAAGTTCTTGGTCAAATGGCAAAGTACTATCTCCTGCTAAAGGTAATCCTTCGCATGTTTCGATGCCTCCTCCAGCAAGGAAGAACACCAGTAGAGTACCTGTAACCATAACTGCACCCAAATAAAATATCAGCCAAATATCACTTTTATTTGGCAATCCTTCATCGACTGGACGAGGTGGCCTACTCATTACATTTCCATGCTTTTTCTCAACACCTAGAGCCACTGCTGGAGGTCCATCCATGAGGATATTAATAACTAAAATTTGGGTCGCAGTTAGTGGTAAATTCCAACCAAAAATCAGAGTTGAAATAATTATCAATGCCACTGCTGCTACATTTGTTGAGACTTGATATCTAACGAAATTACGTATATTTTGGTAAATCTTTCTTCCTTCCTCAACTGCGTGAACAATGTTAGCAAAATTATCATCCTGCAAAACCATATCTGCTGCATCCTTAGCGACGTCAGTCCCGGCGATGCCCATTGCAATACCGATATTAGCTCTAGAAAGTGCTGGAGCATCGTTTACACCATCTCCAGTCATGGCTACAATCTCTCCTTGGCTTTGAAGTGAACTTACAATACGCATCTTCTGATCTGGGGCAACACGTGAGAAAATAGTAGTACTTGATGCTGCTTCATCCATTTCAGCATCTGTAAATTTCGAAATTGCACCACCATTAACTGCAGCAATTCCTCCGTCAGTGATTCCTAATTCTTTACCAATTGCTGTTGCAGTAAACTGTTGGTCACCTGTAATCATCTTTACTTTGATACCTGCTTTTTGACAAATAGCGATTGCATCCTTGACTTCTGGACGAGGTGGATCCATAATACCTACAAGACCCAAAAATATCAGCCCTGACTCTACTTTATCAATCTCATAAATATCTTCATCATCATCTAACCTTCTTGCACAAAGTGCTAGTACCCTCATGGCTTTGTCCGCCATATCTTTGTTAGCATCAGATGCTTTGTCAAAGTCTGATGGTTCTATAGGAACTATTTCATCATCCTTGACTTTCCAATCAACCAAGTCAATAAAACCACCAGCACCACCTTTAGAGAATACCCACTTTTCGCCTTCATACTCATGTATTACTGACATACGTTTTCTTTTGGTATCAAAAAAGAACTCATGAATTCTACTGTGTCGTTGAGCAAACTTCTGTACATCGCCATTAATCTTCCAACCAGCGACAGCACAAGCAGAATCTGTCGGGTCGCCAAGTGCTTGCCATTGGCCATCGACTTTGGATATCTGAGAATTATGACAAAGACTCAAACATGCTGCTGCGAGTCTAAAACCTAAATTATTTTGATGATGTGAGAAACCGTCATCGCCGAGAGGTTTGCCTTCAAAAAGAATTTCACCTTTCGGTTTGAAGCCTTCTCCAGTAATCTGAAAGTTACCTTCAGTTGTAGAAATCTGTCTAGCAGTCATCTGATTTTTTGTTAATGTTCCCGTTTTATCAGAACAAATAACAGTTGTAGAGCCCAAAGTTTCTACTGCCTTCATTCTTCGAATAATCGCTTTGTGTCGTGCCATATTTCGCATTCCTAAAGCAAGAGTAATAACCAGAATTATCGGTAAACCTTCAGGAACAATAGCCACAAAGATAGCGATAGCGATTATGAATTGGTCTACTGCTGCTTCTTTTAAGTCTACATTTGG
>MDTC01200058.1_pt1 | contig 13602 bp, 13 predicted proteins | sample 811181 | NCBI WGS metagenome assembly MDTC01 (sample SAMN05326644, study PRJNA326480) | marine metagenome | isolation source: seawater | place: Pacific Ocean: North | collected 2011
CAGAGGCCGGTGTCGTTAAAGCAGAAGCTGACTTGCTAAGATTACGTCGTAAAGTATTGGCAAGTATGCAGGAAGCGTATCGTAAACTAGAAGCTAGTGTACGAACCGTGGAAGCGCGACAGCTAGCGATCGTTTCTGCAGCAAGTCGTGTAGAGGCCACTGAAGCGGCATATTTAGTAGGTTCAGGTAATATTGTTGAACTGCTTAATTCGAAGAAAGATTTGTTCGCTGCTGAACGGGATTTCGCAAAGGCACGCCATACCCATGTGGTTCGGCAGTTGCAGTTTGATCAGGCGGTTGGTGACTTATCTGAGTCCACAATCGCTCGGATTGATCAAACTCTTATTCAATGAAAATCACGTGAGCTTGGAGTGAGTTCGCCAAGCCATTGGCTAACATCTTTCAGGGTGTCGGCGATAATGTGTATTACTCCATGTGATTCTTGCATTTTCCCGCGTACTTTGAGTAGGCGGCTTGCCAGTATTTGATGACGAAATGTTTCGACCAGTGATGGCCAGATCACACAGTTGATTTGACCATCTTCGTCTTCAAGGGTGATGAATACTGTGCCAGACGCCGACCCGGGCCGCTGACGTGTTGCGACAATTCCAGCGACCCAGATACGAAGATCTTGGTGCCTCGGTAGTCGCTTGAGTTCTGACGACCGTCGACACGTGCAGAACTCTGATTTCTGTCGAAGAAGATTCATCGGATGTGCTTCGAGTGATAAACCTGTGGTTTGATAATCTGCCACCAAGGTTTCTCCAAGTGCTGGAACTCTGGGCTTGAAATCGTACTCTGACGGTGTGACCTGCTGAAACAGTGGAAGTTGTGATTCTTGATTACCGAGTTGCCAAAAACTATCAAAACGATTGTCTGTGAGTGCTCGAAATGCGTGAGCGCTCGCTAAAGTTTCAAGATCTGGCGTTGAGAGCCCTGTTCGAATCCGAAAATCGTTTAGGTTCTGAAATGGACGATTTCGAGTTTGGATTAGTCTTCTAGCTGCCTCAAATTTGAAACCTTTGATGAGGTGAAGTCCCAGTCGAATACATGGAAACCCTTTTGCATCTTCGAGGGTTGAGAGCCATTCCGAAGTATTTACATCAATCGGACGAATTTCGATACTGTGGCGGTGCGCGTCCTGCAGTAGTTGCGATGGTGTATAGAAACCCATCGGCTGGGCGTTTAAAAGACCGCAATAGAACGCAGCAGGGATGTGGCACTTGATCCAAGCTGAGAAATATACCAGTAGAGCGAAGCTTGCTGCATGTGATTCTGGGAAGCCATATTTTCCGAACCCCTCGATCTGATGACAAAGGCGCTCTGCAAATTCGAGCGAATATCCTTGAGAACGCATGCCGGTAACGATTTTCTCGTGAAAGTGTGATAGACCACGCCCTGTTTTCCAGGTTGCCATCGCTCGTCTCAATGCATCTGCTTCACCTGCAGAGAAGCCTGCAGCTATCATTACTAATTGAATGACCTGCTCTTGAAAAATAGGCACACCGAGAGTTCGATCCAGTACCTGACAAATTTCTTTTGGCTGCTCTTCCTTTAGTTCAGTACCATCCCGGCGTCTGAGATATGGATGCACCATATCTCCTTGAATCGGACCTGGCCGGACGATAGCAACTTCGACAACAAGGTCGTAATAAGTGCGTGGCTTCAATCTTGGGAGCATTGCAAGTTGTGCCCTAGATTCAACCTGAAAGACTCCAATTGCATCGCCTTCACAAAGCATTTCATAAACCTCACTATCTTCAGGCGGAATGTCAGCGATTGAGAGTGGCGGATCATGATATATTCCTTGTGATGGTCGATAAGACTGTTGGTAGCGCTGTGCGAGCTCGAGGCTGCCTCGGATCGCGGTCAACATTCCTAGAGCGAGAATATCAACTTTTAAAAGACCAAGAGCGTTAATATCATCCTTATCCCACTGCAGGCACGTTCGATCTTGCATAGCTGTATTTTCAACAGGGCACAATTCAGACAGAGGGCCTCTAGAAATAACAAAGCCACCGACATGTTGGGTTAAATGTCTTGGGAATCCTAATATTTCTGTAACCAATTCGCTCAATAACTGAATCTGAGGACCCTGTGGGTCAATCCCAAGGTCGGTAAACTGATCAAGCATGGCCTCCTTTTTATCCCACCATGCAAGACTTCCAGCGAGTGCTTCAATTAAATCCTGTGGTAGATTGAGTGCTTTGCCCACGTCTCGGATTGCTGAGCGTTTTTTGTATGTAATGACTGCTGCAGCTAGAGCAGCGCGTTCTTTTGAGTATTTTTTATAAATATATTGAATGACTTCGTCACGTCGGTGGTGCTCAAAATCAACATCGATGTCTGGTGGTTCATTGCGTTCTTTTGATATAAAGCGTTCAAATAAGACAGACACCCGACTAGGGTCAACTTCGGTAATAAATAAGCAGTAACAGATCACTGAATTTGCAGCAGATCCTCGTCCTTGACATAAAATTCCTTGAGATCGTGCATAGGCCACAATATCGTATACAGTTAGAAAATAGCAGGCATAATCCATTTCCTGAATCAGCGACAGCTCTTTCTCTATGAGCTGTGTAATTCCAGTTGGTACGCCTTGTGGCCAGCGCTTTCGTGAACCCTCTGCTACAAGACTCTCTAAAAATTTATGCTCATTTGGATATTGTGGTGGACAAATTTCTTGAGGATATTCATAGCGCAAGTCATCCAGTGAAAAATTGAAATAATCGAGGATCTTTAGTGATTCGTGTATCCAGGATTTTGGATAGCGCTGCAAGAGGTTTTGATAGTCCATGAGTGTACGCTCGCTGGATCGTTCTAATTGGTCTGCGACGTCAACAATTGATGCTCTAAGTCGAATTGCTGTAATCGTATGCTGAAGTTTCAGGCGTTGCCTGATATGCATCAGCGGTCGTTGTGTGGCGACCACTGGAAGGTTCCATTCAAATGCAGTTAGATCAATGCGCGCTGCCAAATCGGCTTGTTGTCCGGATTCTGGTAGATGTGCCCCAATCCACAGACGGCCTCTGAAAGTATAAGACAGACTTTCAAGTTGCGTTGTCCAGTTCAGTGTCTGGGGATTTGGATGCCATAGGCAGAGGAGATGTTCAGTCTGTCCTATAAAATCTCGTCGTGTGAGCTGATATCTTCCTTTTACAGATCGTCTTCGTGCCAGCGAGATCAGTTGCCCGAGTTCACCCCAAGCGAGTCGATTTGGGGCTAGTAGTGTTACTTCAATATGATCATCTAATTGAAATCGCGATCCGTGGACGAGTGGAATGTTTAGTGAGTTTGCAGCAAGATGCGCACGAACGGCTCCGGATACTGATGCTTCGTCAGTGAGACCGATACCAGTGTAACCAAGCGCATGGGCACGCGTCACATATTCTTCTGGATGCGACGCGCCTGTCAGGAAAGTGAAGTTAGATGTACAACAAAGCTCTGCAAACATACTGTAATTATATACAGTATTTATTAGTGCCTCATAGTAAGATTTTTTGTAATTATTTTTCTAAGTCCGCGATTCGAGTCTCAAGTTCTGCGAGTTTTGCCTCGGCTTTTGAGAGCTTTTCTGTTTGTTTTTCATAGTCCTCTTGGGTGACAACGTTTAAATCCTTGAGCCCTTGGGTGATCAAATCTTCAACTTGTTGTTTAAACTGCGCTTGCATTTTGCGAGCAGGCTCAGGTAGTGCATCAGAAATTTTTGCGGCGATGTCATTAAACGCGTCTCGATTTAGCATGGTCTTGCTCCTTTTTTGATGTGCTAATGATGCGTCTGATTAGAAAAAATTTCATCTCAAACAGTTCGCACTATTTTAGTGCTGCGAAAATCGTTACAGTGCGCAGTGTGCACAATTTGGGTGCTTTTTAGAGGGTAAAAACCCGCTAGAACCCGCAATCTCCTGCGAAGTGATTGATTGGCACGGTGTCTGCAACGATTCTGTTAGAGAGGTATTTCCTCCCGTTGGGATCTCGTTAGTAAGGAGTAATACATGAAACTGGTAACGGCGGTAGTGAAACCGTTTAAGTTGGATGATGTCAGAGAAGCGCTGTCAGATATTGGCATGCAAGGCATCACTGTCACCGAAGTAAAAGGCTTCGGTCGTCAGAAGGGGCATACCGAGTTGTATCGGGGTGCCGAATATGTGGTCGACTTTTTACCGAAAGTCAAAATCGAGGTCGCTACAACTGATGATCAGGTGGATCAGGTCATTGAAGCAATCTCTAAAGCAGCCAACACCGGGAAGATCGGTGACGGTAAGATTTTCGTGGTGAATCTCGAACAGGCGATTCGTATTCGTACTGGCGAGTCCGGTAATGAAGCGCTGTAAACCGATTATTTTTTAATTTAAGAACGAACTTCGCAGGAGAGTTTTTGTGAACGATATAGCTACAGTGAGCGGTGATTTAGCCCAGTTGGCTTACGCCCTCGACACTTTTTACTTCCTTTTGATGGGTGCATTTGTCATGTGGATGGCTGCCGGCTTTGCCATGCTTGAAGCTGGTATGGTCCGAGCCAAGAATACAACGACTATTTTAACAAAAAACGTCCTTCTGTATTCGATCGCATCAGTTATGTATTTGTTAATTGGATACAACCTCATGTACATAAACGATTCTTGGACTGGGATCGTTCCAGATGTCGGATTTTTGATCGGTGACGAAAATACTGCTGATTCGGTATTGGCTGGAGGAGATGATGCTCCCTATTATTCGGCACGCTCAGACTTCTACTTCCAAGTAGTATTTGTAGCGACTGGGATGTCAATAATTTCAGGCGCCATTGCTGAACGGATGAAGTTGTTCACATTTCTCGCCTTCGCAGTGATATTCACCGGCTTCATATATCCGATACAAGGGTCTTGGAGTTGGGGGGGTGGATTCCTATCTGAGGCAGGGTTCAGCGACTTTGCTGGATCGGGGATCGTACACATGTGCGGGGCCGCTGCCGCTCTAGCCGGCGTCATCGTGCTTGGAGCTCGTAAAGGTAAATATGGTCCAAATGGCCAAATAAACGCGATACCTGGGTGTAATATGCCCCTGGCGACTCTTGGTACATTTATCTTATGGTTGGGATGGTTTGGATTCAACGGTGGATCTGAACTGATGGTGTCCAACGTTGATGAAGCTAATGCAGTCGCGCAGGTATTTCTAAATACTAACATGGCGGCGGCTGGCGGTGCTATCGCGGCTGCAGTTTTGACTAAGATTCTTTACGGTAAAGCTGATCTGTCCATGGCTTTAAACGGAGCCTTAGCCGGTTTAGTCTCGATCACGGCAGAGCCATTGGCTCCTAGTGCAGAACTCGCCACTGTTATTGGGGCAATTGGCGGGGTTATCGTAGTTTTCTCAATTGTGACTCTCGATAAAATGAAAATTGATGATCCTGTCGGAGCTATTTCCGTGCACGGGGTTGCAGGAATATGGGGACTGTTTGCGGTTTTGCTCTCCAACTCAGATGCAACGATGGGCGCGCAGTTACTCGGGATAATCAGTATCTTTGCGTTTACGTTCATTGCATCTCTGGTAATTTGGTTCATTCTGAAAGCAGTCATTGGCATCAGAGTATCCGAGGAACAAGAGGAAGCCGGAGTAGATGTATCCGAGATGGGTATGGAAGCATATCCAGAGTTTAAACGAGCTTAGAATCCTCCTGGGACTGTACTAGGGCGGCTTAGCCGCCCTTTTTTTATTTTAAATTTTGCGTAAACTTTGGCCTCCTCAAAACATTCTTAGGAAAACCTGTGCGCGTTGTATTTCTTGATTATCAATCTATGAAGCCCGAGGAGTTAGATTTTGAGAGGCTTGCAAGCGCTACAAGCGAATTTATCACCCACGCTGCGACTCCACCTGAACTAGTGGCCGAAAGAATTCAGGACTTTGATGTGGTGATCTTGAACAAGGTCAAGTTCGAGCGTTCCCATTTTGAGGCGGCGCCGGATCTGAAATTGATTCTTGTATCAGCGACAGGAACGGATAATTTGGATAAGCAGGCAGCCGTTGATCATGGTGTCGTTGTATGTAATGTTACAGCTTACGGGACCCCCTCAGTCAGTCAGCACACGTTAATGCTGATGCTCATGACTGCGACCCAGGCTGAGCGCTATCGGAACGATGTGAGAGCTAGTAGATGGTCCAAAAGCTCGATGTTTTGCTTGATGGACTATCCAATCATTGATCTTGAAGGTCGGACCCTCGGAATAATTGGCTTTGGCGAACTTGGTCAAGCGGTGGGTAAGCTTGCAGGCGCATTTGGTATGCAGGTTATTGTCATGGCGCGCGATGGTATTGAGTATACCGGTAATTCTGAGCGAGTAAGTTTCGATAAACTGCTTGAACAGTCCGATTTTGTCAGTCTGCACGGATTGCTGACTGAACAGACGCAGAAAATGATGAATTGCGATGCTTTTCAAAAAATGAAAAAGGGCTCATTTTTTATCAACACCTCACGCGGTGGGCTGGTTGATGAGGACGCGCTTTGTGATGCGCTAGAGTCTGGACATTTAGCTGGCGCTGGTCTTGATGTGGTTACTACTGAGCCGCCAGCAGAAGAATCTCGGCTTCTTAATTGTAAGCATCCAAACCTTGTGATCACACCTCACTCGGCATGGGCAAGCCTTGAATCACGTCAGCGGATCGTTGATATTTTGCAGGCAAATCTTGAAGCTTTTGTCGAGGGTGCGCCGATTAACCGTGTTGCTTGAGGAGAAGCAAAAGCTCCCGTAGATCGGTGATCACAAAGTCTGCGAGGTTAATTCCCTCTGGTATATAACTGCGTGTGTTAAACCAGACCGTTTTCATGCCAACCTGCCGTGCACCGATCACATCATGTTCGATATCGTCGCCAACGTGTATGCATTCATGAGGATCAACCTTTAAGCGCTTTAAAGCCTCTTCAAACATTACCGGAGCTGGTTTTGGCTTCGGAAAATGCTGAGATTGCAGGGAAAACTGAAAATACCGTCCGATTTGCATTGCCATCAGATCGGCATTGCCATTGGTGATCGCTGCTAGCTTGAAGTTTTTATATAACTGAGCGAGTGTTGCGACAGTCCCTGGGTAAGGTGTCACATTTTGCCGCTCTTCGTAAAAAATCTGAAATCCTTCATTCGCTAGGTCCTCTGCTACAGCTTTTGTCGCACCTCGATTTTCAAACCAGCGTTTTAAGGTCTCCTTCCGAACGATTGTCAGATTGTGAGCAATTTTGGGCTGCTCTTGGACGACCTCTTTTCTTATCGCGTGAAACGCCTCGAGGTTAAAATTTGCCATCCATTTAGTGGGTGTTAAGCTTCTTAAATGGCGTGCCATAGCATCTTCAGCACGTAGAATAGATACATCGGTCTCCCAGAGTGTATTGTCTAAATCAAAAGTAAGTGCGCGGATAGCTTTCATCATTTGGACTTGGCTCGTGGATGAGCCCCATCATAGACCTCGGCCAAATGTTGAAAATCGAGGTGCGTATAGATTTGCGTGGTCGATAGGCTCTGATGACCTAAGAATTCTTGGATTGCTCTCAAGTCACCAGAGGATTCCAATAAATGAGTGGCCGCTGAATGTCTTAAAACGTGGGGATGAACGTGTTGATCCAGACCGACTGCTCGAGCTCGAATATCGAGTCGACGTTGGACTGTTCGTGGTGAAACGCAAGTTCCTTTTTTCGTGAGAAAAACGGAATCTGCGATCCCTATATCCCATTCCTTACGCTTCTCCAGCCAGATGGCGAGTGCTTCCCGCGCTTTCTTCCCAACAGGAACAATTCTTTCTTTACTACCTTTACCAAGAATTTTGAGTTCCTCTGGATTACCGAGTACATCCTGGACCATAAGCCCTAGTACTTCGGCTAAGCGAAGGCCAGAAGAATAGAGAAGTTCGAAAATCGCTTGATCACGCGTATTTTCCAGGCTATCGAAATCGAAACGTACATCGAGCAGTCTTTGCACCGCATCAGGGCTAAGTGTGTTAGGTAGATGTTTTATCGTCTTTGGAGCCCGGACATTTACTGCTGGATTTATCTTAATAATCCTTTGTTTTACAGCTTCTTCGAACAGACCACGAAGCGCAGAAAGTTTTCTGCAGATGGAACGGCCGGCGACATTTTTTACGCTTAATGCTCTAACCCACCCAATAACAGATAGTGTATCGAGCGACTGAATATCAGCATATCCGCCGAAAAACGCTACCGCCTGCTTCAAGTCTCTGGAATAGGCTTCGATTGTTTTTTCGCTTCGTCTTTGAGTTTGGCGCATGCTATTAAGATATTTTGTAACGAACGCATCGAATGTCACGACTTAATCATCCTGATTCAGCAGTCGTGGAAGGATCATAGCCAATGCCTCCCCAATATGTTCGAGGAAAAGGGTGTCTTGGCTAGACTGGAAGTGTGTGGCATCCGGGTGCCCTAATGCTAATAAACCGTATGTATGTCCGCGGATTAATGCCAGTGTTGCGCAACTTTCAATAGCTTTGGATTCTTTACCGAATAATTGTTTTCTTCGATCTGCAGTTAAACGACCAACCCACGGCTCTTTATCTGCGATTGCATATGCGAGATTCCCTCCTTCTTTGAGTTCTTGGGCTTTGATTGGCTCAATCAAAGCGATACTGTTTGGCACATTAAATTGATCAGATAACAGAAGACGAAGAATTGGAATGTCAAATCCATTTGCTAATTTCTCATCGAGAACAACCGAGAGATCGTCTAGGTCACTCGCGTTCAACAATGATAAAACCAGCGTCCGTGTCTTCTCAAACAACACACTATTTATACGAGCCGTCTCAATCATGTGATCGTTTTCACGTTCGAGCAACTGGATGTGCTCTCTCAGCTTTCGGAGCTGAAACTCTACTAGAGAAACGGCTACGCCAGAATCGGTAGGAATTTTCAGTTCACGGGCTAATTTGGGATGATCATTAAAAAATTTCACGTGATCTTGCAGATAAGTTACGACTTGTTCAGCCTTTATTTTCACAAGCGAAATTCTCCATCAAAGACTGACTCTGCGGGCCCTATCATTTTCAGATCACACCCGACCCCATCCCACTCAATTTGCAGGTTTCCGCCACGAGTTGCAACTGTCACGTTGCGGTCCAACCTTCCAAGCAAGCGTCCGTAAGTGACTGCCGCACATGCGCCTGTTCCACACGCGAGGGTTTCGCCAACTCCACGTTCAAAAACTCGCAGGCGAATTTCGATTTCCGAAATGATTTCCATGAAGCCAACATTTACCGAGTCAGGGAACTGTCGAAGTTGTTGAATGGTGCTGCCAATTATTTCGACATCGCTAGTATCTACTGAATCGACACTCGTCACCGCATGCGGATTACCTATACTGATCAAGCCGAATTCAAAAGGGCCTTGTGGTGTATTTAGGGAAACCGTTTGCGTATTGTCAGGTTGTGGCGGTGCTTCGTAAGGAAGGGCCTCAATATCGAGTATCGGTTTGCCCATATTGACACTGACAAGCCCACTCTTGGTGATTGCCAGGTCTATTAGACCGCGAGCCGTGTTCGCGGTAATGGTTGGTTTAGCGGTTAACTCTCTGTCAGTAACGAATTTTGCTAAACAGCGTGCGCCGTTACCACAATGCTCCACTTCACCACCATTGGAGTTGAAAATTCTATAATCGAAATCGGCGTCTGGACGTGACGGTGGCTCAATAAGTAATAATTGGTCAAAGCCTACACCAGTATGGCGATTGGCCAGCTTTTTGACTTGACTTGGGCGGAGACTGACGTGCTGGCTGACCGCGTCGATAACAAGAAAATCGTTTCCAAGACCATGCATTTTGGTGAACTGAATTCTCATGATGGTCCATCCACCAATTTTTCTAGAGCCCAGAGGCTTTCCATCGATTCACGTTCGCGGATGACGTGGGCCTGATCCTTGTCCACCAGAATTTCTGCGGCTCGTCCACGGGTGTTGTAGTTGGATCCCATAACAAATCCATATGCACCAGCGGAGCGCACAGCGAGCAAATCACCTTCCTTCAACCTTAGATAACGGCCTTTACCCAAAAAGTCACCTGATTCGCACACGGGGCCTACAATATCAAAACAGGCTTCAATCTGGTCAGGTTTATCAATCTTTTCGACCGGAATAATGTTCTGCCAGGCTCCATACAGACTTGGTCGGATCAAGTCATTCATTGCTCCATCGACAACTGCGAAGTACTGATCTTGGTTCGTTTTCGTCAAAATTGTTCGGGTGACAAAAATACCAGCGTTTGCGGCAATCGACCGTCCTGGTTCAAGTACTAGACTGAGAGCTCGATTTTTCAAGCGCTCTTTAACAATAGAAAGATATTCCGACGGATGAGGTGGTTCTTCCTGATCATAGGTCACACCTAACCCGCCACCAAGATCAACATGTTCTAAAATAATGCCGAGGCTAGCCAATTCATCAATTACGAACAGGAGCTTATCGAGTGACTCAATCAGAGGCGAAATATCGGTCAATTGACTCCCGATGTGGCAATCAATACCAACCGGATTTAATCCAGGTAGAGCATGGGCGCGTTGATAGGCAGCAACAGCATCTTCGTCCGCGATACCGAATTTATTCGCTTTTAGTCCGGTCGAAATGTAGGGATGTGTTTTTGGATCAACGTCTGGATTGATTCTGATTGACACAGGCGCAATCGTGTTCATCTCAGATGCGACCGAATTTAGATGCTCCAACTCAGCGAACGACTCGACGTTGAAGCAGTGGATACCAACCTCAAGTGCCCTTTGCATTTCGTGGCGTTGTTTACCAACTCCAGAGAACACAATTTTTCTGGGATCGCCACCAGCTTTGATGACCCTTTCAAGTTCCCCAACTGACACGATATCGAAGCCGGCGCCTTCTTTCGCTAGTAACTGTAAGACCGCAAGGTTGGAATTTGCTTTCATGCCGTAGCAAATCAAATGTGGAACATCACTTAATGCATCTGCGTACGCATGGTAGTGTCTGACTAGTGTTGCTTTGGAGTAAATAAAGCAAGGTGTCCCCTGCCAGTTGGCAATTTCGGGAATAGCTACATCTTCGGCATATAAGATACCGTCACGATACTGAAAGTGATCCATAGTTAGTTCCGCCCGTCTACCGTCTTATTCGGCTGATCTGGCAGGAACAAGGGTCCTGTCTGTCCGCACGCTCCGAGTAACAAACTTGAACCCAGTATTACGATGCTGGCTAAAATTTTTTTCATGACTTGAAGTATACCCAGATTTGCACTGAAACCGGCTAAACTGTTTTCAAACAAAGGATAGAAAATGTTGGCAAATATTCTAACGATCGCAGGTTCTGACTCTGGCGGTGGTGCTGGTATCCAAGGAGACCTCAAGTCTATCTCGGCGACCGGTGCCTATGGCTTGAGTGTGATCACAGCGTTGACTGCGCAGAACACAGTGGGTGTCGACGCGATCTACCCGGTTGCCATTTCTTTTCTCAAAAAGCAGATGCGGGCGGTCGCGGGGGATATCCAGATTGACGCTGTAAAAATTGGCATGCTAGGGACACCTGAAGTGACAGAGGCTGTGGCAGAATTTGTCGCTGAACTCCAATGTCCAATCGTTGTGGATCCTGTCATGGTGGCTAAAAGTGGTGATCGGTTATTGCAAGCGGATGCAGTTGCCTCGCTTCGGGAGTTACTGATACCAAAAGCATCCTTGATAACACCGAATTTACCTGAGGCAGCGGACCTACTGGGCGTAACTGAGGCAGTCGATCGTGAAAGCATGGTCAAGCAAGCAAAGGCCCTGCTGAGATTGGGCCCGGATGCAGTACTTTTGAAAGGCGGTCATCTGGCAACAAACGAATCACCTGATTTATTGGCTCTAGATGATAGGTATATTTGGTATGATAGCGAGCGTATTGACACCACGAATACGCATGGGACGGGATGCACGCTCTCCAGCGCGCTTGCATCATTTATGGGACAGGGCTTAGAGGCTCCTGATGCGGTATCGGAGGCGAAGACCTACATCAGAGGAGCGATTACTGCGGCGAACCTGTTGAATGTAGGTCAGGGTCATGGCCCGGTACATCATTTTTGGACTCTTTGGGGGCAGGATGGCTGATTGGCCAGAGCCGACATTTGGCTGCACGGATTGGACACTTGAGGCTGCCGAGCGTCTTGCTGATGGATTTTTTCAGCTTGACGAACTTCGACTGACTCATCGTGGATATCAGAGAGAATCGGTTGGTCCAATGCGCCGCGAGCTGCTTGTTCGCAAACCGGCGATCGTCGCAATCTTATGCGATCTAAATCGACGGCAGGTTGCGATGGTTGAACAGTTTAGAGTTGGTCCTGCGATGTCAGAGCTGGATGAAAGTCCCTGGATGCTTGAATGGGTGGCTGGCATTTGTGAGGCCAATGAATTGCCGCTTGAAACATGTCGTCGCGAAGTATTTGAAGAAACTGGTTTATCGCTCGACGTGGACCCTCAATTAATATTCACATACTTCCCGAGCCCCGGTGGTTCAAATGAGTTGATATTTTTATATTTTGCACCCTGTGATCTCACAAGGGTTGAGCGATTTCGAGGTCAGACCGGCGAGTACGAGGACCTAAAAGTACATGTAATTTCCATTGCTTCAGCTTTGGAAGCGTTGCAGACTAAAAAAATGAACAATGCTGCCACGATTATTGGTTTGCAGTGGTTGCAGTTGAATTTACCTGGGTGAATGATAAGGAGTGTGACTTGTCTTCTAAGACGTGCCACGTGCCAAATTTACAAAGACATCATGCGAGTTGTGGTCTGAACTACAGTTTGCTCATTAGGCTTGCGCGTCGCTTTGGCTCAGAGGATTGTCTACAGTTCATTCTTCCATTTGGCGGACAGGATTGTCTTGTCAGGATGCGGTTTAGGGATCTGGGACCCTACACAGGTCTTTGCGAAAGTCAGTGTAGCTTGTTACATGGCCAACGTACTTGGGTGCCTTTGCCTGCTTTTACCGTGCGGTTGTATCACGATGTAAATCTTGCAGAGGTAACTGATGAAAGTTCATCCGATTTTATTCTGGGAGCCTATCCTTATCCAAATCCCTCCATGGTGCAACCCAACGAGAGAGAGCAACTGGATCAGTTTTTAAGCGAATGGCTTTCCTATTGTTTGCACCATGGTCTGGCTGATCTTTCAACATACGGAATCGACATAAATGAGTTATCAGGCACAGGATATTGAGGTTCTTTCTGGACTGGATCCCGTAAAACGGCGCCCTGGCATGTACACCGATACGACCCGTCCAAATCACTTGGTGCAGGAAGTTGTTGACAATTCGGTCGATGAGGCACTAGCAGGCTACGCAAATCGTATTGATGTGACGTTGGCTGCTGATGGTTCTGTATCCGTCGCCGACAATGGCCGTGGTATGCCAATTGATCTGCATCCCGAGGAAGGAGTTCCTGGCGTCGAGTTGATCTTGACGAAGCTACATGCCGGTGGAAAATTTTCAAAAAGAAACTATCAGTTTTCTGGCGGTCTTCACGGGGTGGGAGTAAGTGTTGTTAACGCGCTTTCGACTTTGGTTGACATTGAAGTCCGTAGAGATGGTAAACGATACGACATTGGGTTTGCGAATGGCGATAAGGTTCGTGATTTGAACCAGGCAGGCAC
>MDTC01049890.1_pt1 | contig 13599 bp, 16 predicted proteins | sample 811181 | NCBI WGS metagenome assembly MDTC01 (sample SAMN05326644, study PRJNA326480) | marine metagenome | isolation source: seawater | place: Pacific Ocean: North | collected 2011
AAGCCTGAACATCGTGGTCACCAAATTGGTATTGAATACACCACCACGGTTGATCAAGACGCCAATGGCATTCAAATGGAAATGCAAGACATGCTCAATATTGGCTATCAATTCGCGCTGTAACTTTAGTAAGCTTACCTTTAAAAATAATGACTCATAATAAAGGCGTTGCGCTCAAATACATCAATGCAATTGATCCGTCTAAAATAATCGGCGCAATCGATTCTTTTATTGTGCTGCCATCAACCGCCATAGAATAAAATCGCGCCAAAGCAACCACCGACCACGCCATACCAATGGTGGTATAAACCATAGGGTCAGCATAGATAAATGCAGCCGCCGCACTGCCGATGTTTAAGCCACCAAATACACCGCGGACTTCTGACAAAGCCATGTTATTGGTCATATTAATACCACAAGAGTCCATAATAATTTGCGGCTTAAAAAAACAAATCAAACCAATTAACATCACAATACCACTGGCTATATTCGGTAAAAAAGCAATTATCGCGTCCATCATATACCTCTACTTGTTGATTTTATCGATTAAGCCATAGTGAAGCTGGCCAATGAATTTGAATACTCAAGCGCAATTCTAGCCGCGAACAGCCCGCTCGGTCATTGCTATCTATTAATCATAAACAATCAGCCATTAAAAAAGCGACGCAAGCGTCGCTTTTTTAAAACATGACAAGATCATTACGAAAGCTTTTCTTTAATTCGAGCGGCTTTGCCTGACAATTCACGCAAATAATAAAGTTTGGCGCGACGCACAGCACCACGACGCTTAACGTCAATGCTGTCAACTAATGCACTGTAGGTCTGAAAAGTTCGCTCAACACCGACACCGTGTGAGATTTTACGAACAGTAAAGGCCGAACTGATACCCCGATTACGTTTAGCAATCACCACACCTTCAAAAGCCTGCAGACGCTCACGCTCACCGTCCTTAACTTTAACTTGAACGACAACTGTATCACCGGGAGAAAAATCAGGGATCGATTTTGCTGAGGTTTGTTCAGCGTCAATTTCCTGAATCAATTTATTTCTGTTGCTCATAACTTACTCCTAATAACATTGTTACGCTTGGCGACGGACAATGAATAAACGTCTAACATAATTTTCAAATTGCTAATTAATATTAATCATCTAACAATTTGCACTCTTCATCACTTAACTGCAATTGGGCAAATAAATCTGGCCTGCGATCACGCGTTCTTATTAGCGACTGTCTTAAGCGCCAACGCCTTATCGCTTCATGGTCACCACTCAACAATACCGAGGGGACAACGCGACCAGCGACATCTTCTGGCCTCGAATAATGCGGACAATCCAACAAGGGACGACTCGCAAAAGAATCTTGACTGGCCGAATCACTGTCACCTAAGGCATCGGGTAATTGGCGAATCATGGCATCTAACAAGACCATAGCAGCAAGCTCACCGCCACTAATCACATAATCGCCAAGTGATAATTCCTTATCAACTTCGGCATCTATTAAGCGCTCATCAATACCTTCGTAACGACCGCAAAGTACAATTAAACTGTCTTGTTGAGCCAGCTCATTTATCACCTGCTGATCTAACCGCTTACCTTGAGGCGACATATAGACCACTTTGGGTGATGGCTTGCCTGGCGCATCCATTTTCAATTTCGCGGAGCCTATCGCCTTACTCAACGGCGCTACAGTCATCACCATACCTGGGCCACCCCCGTAAGGGCGATCATCAACGCTATTATGTCGATCCTCAGTAAAATCTCGAGGATTAACCGTCGCTAATGTCAGCAGACCTTGCTCTATCGCTCTGCCTGTAATACCTGAATCAGATAAGGCATCAAACATCTCGGGAAATAGCGTAATGACACTCACCTGCACAACGCGGCTCCCTTAAAAAACGAGTTATTCGTCAACTTGCCAATCAACTACCATCGTACCTGCATCAATATCAATCGACTTAACAACATCACCCGGCAAGTAGGGAATTAAAATTTCCTGATCGTCGTTACCAGCCGCGTTGTTTTTAGACTTAATCACCAATACATCGTTGGCGCCGGTCTCTAACAAATAATCTATTTGGCCTAACAAAACTGAAGGCTCACCATACTGATCTTGCAAATAAACAGCTAAGCCCTGCAGTTGGTGCCAATAATACTCCCCATCCTCTAGATCGGGCATTTGCTCAACGTCTATTTTGATCTGCCAACGGGTATACTCTTTGGCCTGATCTCGATCATCCACTGACTCGATGTGAACAATTAAACCCTCACCGTGTCGTTTTGCCGCGTCAATATTGACGGTTTGCAGTTGGCCATTTTTCTCTAGCCAAATGCGCTTATACGATAATAAATTTTCTATCGGGTCTGTATAGGAATGGACTTTTAGCCATCCTTTCACGCCAAAAACGGCGCTAATTTGACCCACAGTGACTAAATTCTGCTCTAACATACTCAGACACCAGACCGATCAACTGAGCTTGTCAAAGCTAAGCTCATCAACCCGCTTATCGAAACTAAGCCGCTGCTCTTGCTTGTTTCGCTAATGCTGAAACTCGATCAGACAATTGAGCACCTAGGCCCACCCAATGATCGATCCTATCAAGTTGAATACGCAGACGCTCTTCTTGACCACGGGCAATAGGATTGAAAAAACCAATCTGCTCGATAAAACGGCCATCTCTCGCTCTGCGGCTATCCGCAACAACGACATGATAAAAAGGACGCTTCTTAGATCCGCCTCTTGATAATCGAATAGTTACCATTGTTTGTTTCCCAGTAATGTCTTTTGTCAAAAAATACTCGTTTTGCTTGCCACCTTAACCCTTCAAAGCAGTCAATTGAAACAACCACTTGCGGCGAAATCAACCGATTCCACACCGAAAAATTGAGCTAGGGGCGAAAAGGCGCGAATTATACGGCATTGCTAGACAATTGAACACCTCCAATTGCAAACTTAGAATAAGTACTAATTACGCACTGCTAAAGGATAAAAAGATAATTAATTCAATAGTTTATATTAATTATGGCTTATCGGCCTGGCTAATTGATCATTTCATTAGGCCATTTTATCTTAGCGGCCACACTTTATCTCCTTTTTAGCCATGCTAAAATATGCGCAATAGCAGTAATTGCGCGACTTTTACGAAACCGCGTTAAAGACTCTTCATCCAGATTTCAATCAGTACTGCTAGAATCCATGTGTCTAGTAAGAAAGCCTATGCAGCGAATCTCACAACCCATTTAATTAATTAACGGAACCCCTATGAACAAAAAAGCTTCAGCCGATAAACCAGCCGCCTTCGAATCTATTTCACAGTGGTATATGGAGACCGATGTGGTGATTGTCGGCGGCGGCGGCGCAGGAATATCAGCCGCTATTGAAGCAGCCGACGCTGGCGCTAAGGTGATCGTGCTAGAAGCGGCCAGTGATGCGGGTGGTTCTACTGCACTCGCTGGTGGCTTAATCTACATGGGTGGCGGCACACCCACCCAAATCGCCTGCGGCTTTGAAGATGATACCGAAGAAATGTTTAAGCATTTGATGATGGCATCAGGACCTAATGCTGACGAAGACAAAGTGCGCCTGTACTGCGATGAATCCCTTAATCACTATGACTGGCTTATCGAACAAGGAGTGGTATTTAAACCCGAGTACTACCCACATAAGCACACGAACACCCCTAATGAAGCCGCATTAATGACTACGGGCAACGAAGAGGCTTGGCCTTTTATTGAGCATTCAAAACCCGCGCCTCGTGGCCATAAACCACAAATTGAAGGTGATCATGGTGGCATCCCATTAATGGAAAAACTCATTGCTTCAGCCCAATCAAAAGGGGTTAACATTATCTGTGATGCCAGGGCATTAACAGCCATTGCCGACCATGAAGGGACGGTTAAAGGCATTGTGGTGCGTATTGATGGCCAGGAACAATGCATTCACGCTAAGCGTGGCGTGGTGCTCACCAGCGGCGGCTTTATCATGAACACGGATATGGTCAAAGAATACGCCCCTCGACTGGCACGCGGCAACTACCCCAATGGCAACCCCAATGATACTGGTGGTGGTATTCGAATAGGTATCGGCGCAGGGGGTAATGCCATCAATATGCACGAAGGTTTCACCTGCACACCGCACTATCCGCCAAGGCAATTTTTAGAAGCAATTATTGTTGACGAAACAGGGCAACGCTTTATTAATGAAGATGTTTATCACGGACGATTAGGCAGTGCTATTTTAGATCGCCCCGATCGACGTTACTACTTAATCATCGATAGCCGACATTTTGAAATCCTTGAGCGTCCGCCTAAGGGTGGTTACAGCGTCGCAGGTGTCGGTGATACTGCGGAAGAATTAGAGCAAGAAATCAACTTGCCCGAAGGCACCTTAGTCAACACCTTGAATACCTATAATCGTTTTGCTGCTGAAGGCAAAGACCCGGTTTTCCATAAGGCCGAAAAATACCTAAGTGGCTTAGACCAACCGCCCTATGCAGCCTTTGACCTAACCATTGGAAACGGCGCCTTCTACGCGGTAATGACCTTTGGCGGATTAGATACTTTACCCACGGGTGAAGTATTAACAGTTGAAAAACAGGTCGTCAAAGGTCTCTTTTCAGCTGGTAGAAACAGCGCCGGATTACCTCGCTGTGCCGATGGCTATGCCAGTGGCATGAGCATCGGCGATGCGACCTTCTTTGGGCGATTAGCAGGTCAATCGGCTGCAGCGAATCAGTAAATATTCAACCATTAAGGCGTTAAAATGAGCGTTAATAGTTAAACGAGCCTAGCTAACAATAACCACGCGCGCTTCGGAGGTTTTAATGACATCACCTTTTGACAGCATCACCATTGGGCCACTGACACTGCGTAATCGGTTCATTAAATCCGGCGCCAATGAGGCTATGTCACGCGACGGTGTGCCGACCAAGGCCATGTTAAAGCATCATGGTGATCTTGCCCGCGGCGGCATCGGCATGACGACTGTCGCCTATGGCGCAGTGAGTGAGGTCGGCCGAACGCTGGCCAATCAAATCGTGATGAGCGAATCATCGCTAAAAGATTTAACCGCCCTCACGCAAGAAATCCATCAGCACGGCGCTGCTGCTTCAATTCAAATCACCCATGGCGGTTCATTTGTCACTGGTTTAAAAGTCAAAGGCGCGACTATTAGTTCAAGCTCAGGCATCAATAAAGCGGGCTTACTCAGCGGTAACTTTTGGCAGCGTGCCATGAAAGAAAGTGATATGCAGGCGGTCATCGATGCCTTTGTGAATGCCGCTCACATTGCGCGGCGGGCTAATTTTGATGCTGTTGAAATTCATATGGGCCATGGCTATTTGCTGAATCAGTTTATTTCACCACTTAGCAATAAACGACGCGACCAATACGGTGGCAATGCTGAAAATCGTGCGCGCTTTCCCGCTCGCGTATTGGCTGCCGTCAAACAAGCCGTGGGCAAAGACTTAGCCGTTCTTGCTAAAATCAATGTCGCCGACGGCGTTCGCGGAGGCGCAACAGCAGCTGATGGCGCTATCACTGCAAAAATTCTTGAGCAAGCCGGCGCCGATATGCTGGTGCTGTCAGGCGGCCGAAACATGGAATCGACTTGGTTTATGTTTGGTAGCCCCATCAACCAAAAAGCCATCGCCGAGGTGTTAGCAAACCCCATTTCACGCCTACTGATGAAAGCCGCCGCACTCTCGACACCGAAAGACTTAACCTTTAAAGAAATGTACTTTCACCAATACTCTATGCAAATTCGCCAAGCGGTAACTCTGCCTTTAGCTTATTTGGGCGGGGTAAAATCATTGGCGAATGCTGAAAAGGCGATAGCTGATGGCTTTGAATGCGTCGTCATGGCAAGAGCATTGCTGCACGATACTGCATTAGTTAATAAATTCAAATCAGGTGAGATAACCCAGTCGGGCTGTGACAACTGCAATGCTTGTGTGGCTTATATTTATCACCAAGCAGGCACTTGGTGCATTAAAACACCGGTCAATGATCCGTCGATTAATGAGATCCCTGCCAGCCAATGTATGTCGGCAAAATAAAAATAATTACTTAAATTTAGGTGGTAACCCTGGCATTCCGCCCATACCAGGCAGGCCGCCGCTCGCACCACCGAGACCGCGCATCATATTTGCCATGCCACCGCCTTTCATTTTTTTCATCATTTTTTGCATTTGCTTATGCTGCTTGAGCAAGCGATTTAAATCTTGTAACTGAGTCCCTGAACCTTGGGTGATACGACGTTTACGCGAGCCATTCAAAATATCTGGACTGCGTCGTTCTTTCGGCGTCATCGAATTAATAATTGCCTCCATTTGGCCAAACTGTTTGGTTGCTGCCTGTTGCTCCGCGGCTTGCGCTAAACCCGACATGCCCGGCATTTTATCGAGCATGCTGCCGACGCCACCCATGTTATTCATCTGCTGCAACTGATCGCGAAAGTCAGCCAAATCAAAACCTTTACCGCGCTTAATCTTTTTCGCTAATCGGTTCGCTTTACGCTTATCAATTTTTTGCTCGGCCTCTTCGATCAGCGACATAATATCGCCCATACCTAAGATTCGCGAGGCCAATCGATCAGGATAGAACGGCTCTAAAGCAGTAGTTTTTTCGCCTACACCCAAAAACTTAATCGGTTTACCCGTAATCGAGGCCACCGACAGTGCCGCACCCCCTCGGGTATCGGCATCAATCTTGGTCAGAACCACACCGGTTAAGGGTAATTGCTGGTTAAAGGCTTGCGCGGTATTCGCTGCATCTTGCCCCGTCATTGCATCGACCACAAACAGTGTTTCAGCGGGTTTTAACGCCGCATGAAGACGACTAATTTCATTCATCATGTCGGAATCAATAGCCAATCGACCCGCCGTATCAACAATTAATACCTCTGTGATATTTCGCTTTGCTGCGGCCAGTGCCTGCTCAACAATCGCCAATGGCTTTTGATCGCTATCGCTTGGATGAAAATCAACACCCACTTCCTCAGCCAGCGTTGCTAATTGCTGTATTGCAGCGGGACGATAAACGTCGGCACTGACCACCATAACGCTCTTTTTCTGAGTTTCTTTTAAGTAGCGCGCTAACTTAGCCACCGAGGTTGTTTTACCGGCGCCTTGTAAGCCCGCCATCAAAATAATAGCTGGCGGCGCAACTGCAATTGAGAGACCTTGATTAGCTTCACCCAAAGTGACTTCAAGCTCAGCCTGAACAATCTTTAAAAACGCCTGACCAGGCGATAAGCTTCGGCTGACTTCACTGCCTAAAGCACGCGTCCTTACTCGTTCAATGAAGTCTTTCACTACTGGCAATGCTACATCAGCCTCAAGCAAAGCCTTGCGCACATCGCGCAGTGCATCTTTAATATTGTCTTCGCTTAGGCGGGCTTGGCCGCTGACTTGGCGGAGAGACTGGGACAATCGTTCGCTGAGATTCTCAAACATATTAGAGGTATGTGCTTCCGTTGATAAGAAAAATTCAAGTATACCCGAGACATGAAAATCACCCAAGTCTGTCATTCCTGACTCATCAAAGCCGTCAAAAGCCGACAATTAATCCAATCGTCCTAGGTAGCTTGGAAGTCTGCGGTTTTAAATGAGAATGCTTGTCATTTGCATTATTTTAAGCTATAATCGTTGACAATAGGCTAGCCAATACACAGCCAACCGATATATCTATGACTGATGCGTGAGATGCCCTCACACCTGGAGATTGTTATGAAACAGCTCTTTTGTTTAATTTTACTGGCTCTGTCAACGACAGCAACAGCCCATCATGAGGCTGGGATCGCTGAAGATTACCAAGCTTCGGCTGCGCTGTTACTGATGATGCTGGTATTCCTAATAGGCTCAATCACGATTACAGTTCAATCTTACTTGAACAAACCAGCCGGTAAATAAAATTGTTAACAAACCAAACGGCAAATTAAGCAACTTGAATATTTAAAGATCAGAACAAAGAAGAGTCCATAGAATGAAAATAAGCATTTCTAAAGTCCAAGCACACTGTGATATTCCATGTAAAATTTACGACCCTGGTGCAGCCCAGTACGCCACCTTAAGCGTTATCCGGCTATTAGATCTTATCAATGAACTTCCTGACACATTGAACATTGCGCAGCAGGCACAACTCGCTCGCTTAGTCGATCAAAAAGAAACGCATTCGGCCGAAGTTAAACAATTAGTGAGCACTATATGGGGAGACTATTTTAAGCAACCGCAAATAACGGCTTTTCCTGAGATACACGAACTGGTGCATAGTATTATGCAGCAGGCTTCAAGGTGTAAACAGGGTATCAATCGGGATGATGGTGAGGAACTTTTAGTCAGTGTTAATCGGTTTGCTGAAATTTTTTGGCACACTAAGGGCATGTTAACAAAAACAATGCTTGCTCCTTACCCACCCGCACTGCCCATTGTGCAACCGGTGCTTGATGAGGCTTAAGTTGTTTCGGGTCACAGGCAACAGCATGCTGCCTGCTTTAAAAGACAAAGATTATATTCTAGCAAGACAGTCTAGCAATCTTGACCCAGGCGATATTGTCGTAATGAATCTGCCTGACTACGGTCAAGTGGTTAAGCGAATACACAGCATCTCAACTGACTCGATAAAGCTTAGCGGCGATAATCCAAGACTGACCTCCTCATGCTGTGAGCAAACCCAATTAAAAGACCACTTAATCGGTAAGATGATCGCTAAATTCTCACTGCCTTTTTAACAATAATTAAAAGCTCGACTTTGGTTTAGCGAAAATCCAGGGCTATGCAAGACTTGAGGCTAAGACAGTCCTTGCAGGACAAGTCTCGTTCCGCCCAAGGCCTATCATAAAGAGCTGTAATTTGGGTACTTTATGGCATAATAAAGCGATCAAACGGTTTTTTGCGCCTTATTATTGCTTTAAGCCTTCACCCTCCCGCTGGCATATGCCAAACTGCTGCTTTATAAGCGAAAGAAAAACAGTGGAAAAACGCCACCAACTGACAGGACTTTACCGTCAATGATGAATATGGCTAATTTAGCAACTCTAGCATGCATGCTGTTTTATTTAATAGCTGTCATTCAGCTGCTGGCCAACCTGAGTCAGAGTTCAAAAACGGTCACTGATTCTAGCAGCCCGGTTCCTCTGTTGGGCTTAATCGGTGCAGTCATGCACTTCATTGTTATTTTGATCGATGCCAAACAAAATCAGGGATTAAGCAGCAGTTTTTTTGATGCCCTGTCAATCACGGCCTTTATCGTGGTGAATATGTGCTTAATTGCACAAACGCGCTACCCATTAAGAATACTGTTTATTCCAGTATTTTTAATTTCAATTATCTGTGTGGCGATGGCAAACCGCGTATCTTTGCATATTCCTATTGTTGCCAGCTCACCTGGCATGCTAACCCATATTTTAAGTTCTATCATCGCCTACAGCTTGTTGTGCATCGCCGCACTGCAAGCAGTGGCCCTACAAATGATTGATTACAGCTTGAGAGAGCGCAGCGACAGTATATGGCTGCGTCAATTGCCACCGTTGCAAACGATAGAAACGCTACTGTTTCAATTCATCACCACAGGCTGGTTAATTTTGACGGTTGCATTGGTCTCAGGTGGTGTCTATATCGAGGATTTCTTCTCGCAGCACCTCGCGCATAAAACCGTATTGTCGTTGCTTTCTTGGCTATTATTTGGTTTATTACTGCTAGGCCGTCATCGCTATGGCTGGCGTGGCAGCCTAGCGGTTAAATGGACCTTAACTGCATTTATCGCCTTAGTATTGGCCTATTTTGGCACTCACTTCGTCCTCGAAATTATCTTGAAAAGAACCGTTTAAACATCGAATCTGACGCACCAATAACTGTGATTAGAATGTCCTATTTAGGTCTGATTGTTGCGGAAAAGCAAATTTAAACTTGCCAAAGGACCTGCTTTTCTACACTATTATGCCTGTGCAATAATCGAGAGGTAAATAAGCCTTGGACGCGATTCCAATAAGCTGGCTGAGCATGGCATTAGTTTTTTTAATTCTATGTTCAGCATTTTTTTCAAGTTCTGAAACCAGCATGATGGCGCTTAACCGCTATCGCTTGAAACATCTAAAACAAAAAGGCCACCGTGGTGCCAGAAAAGCATCGCGCCTACTTAGCCGCCCAGATCGACTGATTGGTTTAATCCTTATTGGCAATAATTTAGTTAATATAGCGGCAGCTTCACTGGCTACGGCTATGGCGGTTAGATTGTATGGCGATGCAGGCTATATTATTGCAACTATCAGTTTAACCTTAGTGATTTTGATTTTTGCCGAGGTCACCCCTAAAACCTTTGCCGCTCTTTACCCTGAAAAAATCGCTTTCCCCGCTTCTTATCTTCTACAGCCACTGCAAGCGCTATTTCGTCCCATTGTGATTGTCACCAACTTTATCACCAATTCGATTATCCGTTGGCTTGGCGGCAACCCTCAGCATAATCAAAATGATGATTTAAGCTTCGAAGAGCTGAGAGTCCTCGTTCAGGAGTCAAGCGCTACTATTCCTAAAAAAAGACGTGGCATGTTAGTCAACATCCTTGATTTAGAAAACATTGTCGTCAATGACATCATGATTCCTCGCAATGAGATTTACGGCCTTGATATTAATCAAGACGCAGGGGCACTGCTTGAACAAATCCGCTCAAGTGAATACACTCGCCTGCCTATTTTCAGGGACGAATTAGATGATCTCGTGGGTATATTGCACCTCAGGCAAAGCGCAAGATATTTAATGGCACAAGATAATATTGAAAAAAATACTGATGCTCGACTCGATAAAAGGGCAATGATTGAATCGGCAAATGAGCCCTACTTTATTCCCGAAGGCACGCCACTTCATACGCAGCTATTCAACTTTCAACGTGAAAAAAGGCGTATTGGCATAGTGGTTGATGAATACGGGGTGGTGCTTGGCTTGGTCACCATTGATGATATTTTAGAAGAAATTGTTGGCGATTATACAACGAATTTCACGGAGCAAGTGGCCGATATCATTCCCCATGGCGACGATGAGTTTCTCATTATGGGTTCAGCAACACTGCGTGATATCAATAAACAATTGGATTGGGAGTTACCCACGCAGGGCGCTAAAACACTGAACGGTCTTTTGCTGGAACAACTTGAATCATTCCCTAAAGCCAGCGGCGTCAGTCTGAGCCTGCAAGAGTATCACTTTGAAGTGCTGGCCATACAAGACAACATGATTAGTCGGGTAAAATCGAAACGCATTGCTACAAAAAATGAGTCAGAATTTGACGATGATGTTAATCACGTTGACGATGATTAAAGCAGCTTACCCGCTTCTTTAGCCCGTTGCCACGAAAGCCGTACAACCGCTTGTTTTTTTTCGTTGCTGTACATTGACCAACAGCCAATTTCTTCAGTACTGCGAAAACAGCCTTCACAAAAATCATTATTATCTAATACGCAAACACCAATACAGGGTGATGCAATATTTTTTTTCGAGTCATTCGACATTAATTCTAACCGCTACGTTAATAGGCCAATAAGCATCACTTATTTGACCATCGGTTTCAAGTCTTTAATAAATCGCCTTGCATTTTCAACATAGCTATTAGCACTGTGAATAAGTGCTGCTGATTGCTCGGCAGACAATTGCTTTACCACCTTACCAGGCGAACCTAACACCATTGAGCCATCGGGTATCACCGTGTTTTCAGTTACCAATGCATTGGCGCCAATTAAACAGCCTCGGCCAATTTTAGCGCCATTCAATACCACGGCATTAATACCCACTAGACTTCCTTCGCCAATTGAACAACCGTGAAGCATGACTTTATGACCAATGGTAACGTGATCACCTATGGTTAGGGGAAAGCCTGGATCGGCATGCAAAACAGCACCATCTTGAACATTTGAGCCTTCGCCGACCGAAATCTTTTCGCTGTCACCTCTCACGACTACATTAAACCAAATACTGGCATCCGCCTTTAACTCTACATGGCCAATCACGCTGGCATTGGGGGCGATAAAATTATCTGCCGAATCCAGTGATGGGCTACGTTCGCCTAAATGGTATTTCATAGCTAAATGCCTCTGGTTAAAATTGGCTATCTTAATCTGTGCATCTCAAAATGCCAGTAAATATATATTTTATGGAAAGTTTGTAAAATCTGTAACAGAAGCAACGCCATTACATGCCCTGAAAATATTTATAACTCACTGTTTTTAATGGTAATTATAATGAAATAAGGGGCATTTAAATACGTTGATGATTCATTAACACCTACTATTTTATAGGTTATTTATTGATCAATACAGGTAGATTGAGTACTATGAAACATAATCACGCTCAGTAACCATTTGGCCAAGCCAAGGATCAGCAATGGATATTCTCAATGAATCTGAAAACAATCCATTATCAGGCTCAAAATCCGCCTCCTTGCCAGACTTTGAGACCCTTCGCTGTCTTGCTGAATTTGAACCGCAAAAACTGGAAACCCTTCGAATCGCTTTGTGTCAAAAAGTCATCGATGATGCACCGATACATGCCAAACAGCGGCTAGCAGGCCTTTTATTTCAACTCAATTCACGACAACTGCTTAATCGCAAAAACTCGATGCTCGCCGAATCGGATAACCCATCAGCGACAACTGCCCCCTTAGCTTTAATACAGAATATGCTTAAAGATTTGCATGCCATGCAAACTGAAAGTATTTATTTATCAACCCGAAAGTACCAAAAGCAATTACAGCCTAGCTCAACAGCCATCATTTATTGCTTCGAAAAAACGGATTCAATCTAAAGACGGATTAATCTGCCAATACTCATAGGCAGGCTGTTGGTAAGGATGAACGCTTAACAAACTTTCAAGCACGGGTTTAATCCGCTCAGCAGTGACCACCATCTCAACGCGATATTCATCCACGCCATGGTTATCGCCGACTTCACCTAAAAACGGTTTACTGCCAACTAGGGGTCTGAATTGACCCTGACCAAGCACCTGCCAAGCACAACGCTCATAGTCTCCTAATTGACCGGCTCCTTGCTCAAATAGTGCATCTTTAACTGATGCCAGATGACTTTTGGGGACAAAAAAACATAATTTATACATAGGCTTGACCTATCAGTCGATACATTCATAGTCAATCGATCATAGTCAATCGATGCATTTAAACCTCTTTGCCTGTCGAGTCTGATCGCCCTTGCTGCGACTGCTGATGGTAAAACGCATCGACAAATGCACTTAAGGTTTTATTACTAATGGCATCACGCATACCACGCATCAAATTTTGATAATAACGTAAGTTATGAATAGTATTTAACTGCGCGCCCAGCATTTCACGGCACTTATCTAAATGGTGCAAATAAGCACGACTAAAATTCTGACAACTGTAACAGTCACAGGCGCTATCTACTGGGGAAGTGTCATGACGATGAACGGCATTTCGAATTTTAATCACACCGGTTGATGTGAAAAGATGCCCATTACGTGCATTGCGGGTAGGCATGACACAGTCAAACATATCAACTCCGCGCAAGACCGCTTCGACAAGATCACTGGGCGTACCGACACCCATCAAATAACGCGGTGATTCGACTGGCATCAACGGCGCTAAACC
>MDTC01146199.1_pt1 | contig 13598 bp, 11 predicted proteins | sample 811181 | NCBI WGS metagenome assembly MDTC01 (sample SAMN05326644, study PRJNA326480) | marine metagenome | isolation source: seawater | place: Pacific Ocean: North | collected 2011
AGCTTCTTCAGCTGATGTTGTTTCGCCCCATTTTTTAGCATATTCTTCCCAATATTCTTCATCTGATAGATTTAAGGGACCATATTTAATAAAGTCAGCTTTAATAGCTCTATTACGATTAAGAGTATTTAATTCTAAATCTTGAGTTGGAGCAGGACATTGTTTAACAGTTTTTTCTGTTTGTTCTTTAATTATATGTCTTAATTCAGATTTTTTCATTAAAGATTTATTATTTTATTGATTTTTGTATCAATTTTATTAAAACCGTCTGCCTGTATTAATAATATGCAGTTTTTATAATCATTCCAATTTATAGGATAAGTTTTATCTAAAACCCCATTATTTAAAGACTTTATCAAATCATTTAAAGCATTTATAGTATAAAGAGTATTTGTTTGTTTTTTTCTATGAACCAATATTGTATTATCTACCATAAATTCATTTAATGAATTTCCTAAGTCTACATTATAAGTAAGCATAATTTTCTCCCCATCCAAACTTTCTAATACAAAAATTTTATTAAAAAGAATGACATAAGATATTTGTATCTTATCTACAAGTTGTTCAACATCAGAAGATGTTGTAAATGTACAGTATAATCTATTATTCATACTATGGGGTTTCCGTTGTATAAATATAAATTTATTGTAAAGCCCCGTAATGTCTGCCTGTTTTTATTTTTACTGGGAATTTTTCACTAAGTATCGTATGTAAGTCTAATAATACATGTTTATGATCTTCTTTTGAAAAATCAAAAATAAATGCATCGTATATGTAAAGAACCAATTTTGTTTTTTTATGACCTAAATATTGTTGTATTTCATTTATTACTCTAATATTAGTTTCAGTTTCTGTTGCTTGTATATAATAATTAAATAATTTTTGAGCATGTATTTTAGGATGGTCGTCTTTTTTTATCTTATAACTTCCTACATCTATATATCCTTTTTTATTAAATTCTTCCCAAATAATGTCTATAAAATTTTGTGTTTTTTGAAAAAAAGGATGATGTAAGTTTGCCTTATCTATACCACCATATATTTGTTTAAATGTGAGTGTTTTACTTTTTTTATATTGTTCTGGTGTAATTTCCTTGGATTTAAAATAAATTTCTGCGAGTGTGTTGTGTACGTTGTCTTTAAATTGATAATTGACTATATCACCTATTAAACGAGGATGATAACCATCATAATCCATTTCAACAAAAAAATCATTGTCTGGTTCGAAACTGTCTCGTTCTCCATTATCGTGTTTTAATCCTACAAAATTTATTCCATTAAAATTATTTACAGGTCTTCCGGTTGTAGTGTATGGATTATACCATCCATATATATGATTGTCTTTTATGGAGAATTTTTTACACTTTGGTGTAAAATAATCGTTAAATTTATTATTAATTTTTAAACCATTTTGTTCTAGCTTTTGTAAAACAGGTAGTAAAATTTCATTAGTGTATTTGTTAGTTTTTCCTGGAGTATAACCGATTATTTCATGATACTTATTATTACAACGCTCTAGGTGTTTTCCAATAGGTATCATTTTATTTACTTTAGTATGTGGGAATTTACGGTAATACCATGTGTGTGATTGGGTTGTATTATTATTAATAGAGGGTATTGTATGTTGTATATCCGTATAAGATAATTGGGGGGCCACATGTAAAGCGGCTTTTTTATCAAAAACCCTAAAAGTATAATTTGATAATATAGGTAAAATAGTATTTTTATCCCAATTAATACATTCTGTATGGTTAAAAGGTATAATGTATCCTTGATTTTCTATATTAATATATACAGCTATTATTTCACTAAGTAAAGGATGAGTGTTATCATTACCTTGAATAAATTCAAGATACATCATGTCATTAAATTTTTCTTTTAATGTATTAAGTTGATTTTTTGTTTCAATTAGATAGAACATACATTAGCATGTATGTAAAGTTTTTCTAATAGCCACTTCTTCCTCTAGAAGAATCCCCACCCCCAGAAGAACTTCCTCCTTTAGTAGATGTTGATGTTTTATGTTTTGAAGACACTTTATTTCCATATTTGTCTGTTGTTGTAGGTCTTTGAATGTTACTTGTAGATGTAGTTGGGGTGTATGTTTGGCCCTCTGTTGGAGTAATTGAAGATAAAAAATCTTCATAAGTTGTGTCTGGAGGTGATGGTAATTTATTTACATAATATAATTTAGCATGTGGTTGGTCTTTGTGAACAGCCCCCACCATTGGGCCTGTGGTGTGTATATGATATTCTCCTATGTATTCTTTTCCATTAGCTAAATAAAGTTCGCCTCCTTCTGTGTATAAATGTGATTGATACATAGGTTCATTTAATTTATATTCGTCTAATTTTATAAAATAATTATTTATTGTTTTATATTTTTTTTGGGTGTTTCTTATAGAAATTGAGTTTTTTTTATAAACATTACCTGTTAAATGCCATCTTATGATTCCAATTTGATATAAATTATAATCATATTTTGGGGATTTTTTTTTAATTTCTTTATATACTTTTTCATTTAATTCTATAAAAATATCTTCATTTATTTTTTTAGCAAAATATCTTGTAAATACTCCATTTTTATAATCTTTATCTGTTGGTTGTGGTTTACTTGTTGGAATGGGTTCTGTGTTGTTTAAAAATTTAGCTATTCCTTTATTAAAAATTTTATGTTTTAAAACATCTTTTGCAAAACTTTGTTTTTTTGAGTTTTCGTCTTCTTCAGGTTTTAATACTAATTCTGTTTTTGTATCTAAAATTTCATCTCCTGTATAATATCTTCCTGTAGAAGTTAGTATGTAATCTCCTACATAGTATTGTGTTTTATTAGATTTAAATACTAATTCTCCCCCTGCGGTGTTTTTTATTGAGTATTTTGATTTAGGTAAATAAGGCATTTATTTATTATTTTTATGCTATTGTGTCAGTATTAGTCGAAGCGTTATAAGTATTAAAAGCTTTCATTGTACTTTTTTCATTTCTTGATCTTCTTTTATCTTTTTCTTTTATAGCTTTAGTAAAAGTATCTTGACCCTTTCCACAATATTTTCTACTACCTGTGTCCCAATCTCTCCAACAAAGATAAGATGCTGGTCTTAAATCCGCTAATATAGCGTCTGCTGCTTCTGCAGCATTTTTTGCTTGAGCCATTTTAATTCGAAGATTATTTCCTATTTCTTCCCAGTAGTAATTTACTTGTGATTCAAAAGGGGCTTTGTTTCTTACTTTACCTTGATAATTTGCTACTTTAGAATTACTGTCTCCAATTAATTTTTTTCTTTCTTCTACAGAATTAGCTATACCAAAGTGTTTTTCAAATTTAGTTCTTCTTGAACCCGTCCATTGTACTAATCCTATACCTCCTTTGTATGATTGTTTTTTATTTATCCATTTTGTTTCTAATCTATCAACTATTAAACCACTTTCTGAATCCATATTACCTGCTATTGCAGCCGCCCCCATTTTGCTTGCTCCTCCTACTATAAGTAAATCCATTGCTTTTATTATTAATTCTGCTTCAGTACCTGTAGCTGCTGGTTCGTCTGTGTAATCTTCTTCTTCCTTATCTAAGTTATCAGATTCATCTTTTTTACTATCATTTTTGTCGTCTTCTCTTTCAGGTAAAGGATTAGATCCTTCATTAAATTGATTTGAGTTTAAAAGAGTTAATTGACCTTCTATTTCTGTTATCCAATCTTGTTTACTGGTTATTTTTTGATTTTCCCCACTTACTATAAAAGCTATATCAGGTCTTTGATAACCAATTGGTAATTTCATTGAATTTATTTTAAATATATTGAGGGGACTAATACCTGCTATACCATCTAGTTGGAGGCTGAATCTTAAAGGTATTATTGCATTTTTATCTTGTGTTGCATTAGCATTAAAATATCCAGCAAAAGGATGGGATTCACCTTCTTTACAAGTATATTTACTGTGTTCACCACCCTCCTCATAATTACCCTGTTCATCAGTAGGTATTTGTATTCCTAATTGAGCCATGATTTCGGGGAAATCTTCTCTACTACCACACATTAGAGGATATCTTGACTTTATAGATATTAATAATTCTTCTAATTCTCCTGCTACTCTTACGGCTTCGTCTGCGGAATAATTTACTAAATCACCATCTTTATTAGTGTAAGCTGCTCTATGTCCCTCTCTTCCACTTTTTTGGTATTTTTGTAGTTGGTATAACAGTCCATCATACTTTTCTATATCATCATATAATTCTATACGCATAGCTTTAGCTTCATCAGTATTATATTCTTGTAGTCCTTGATCTGTAAATCTATTTGTTATATTTTTATGAAAGGATTTAAAAGATAAGGCATTTAAAGAATTTATGTCTCTAGGAGCTTGAGCTGCTATTGAAATAGTAGCCGCCATATCATTGTCTATTTTAGAATTAAATATGTAATCTCTTACTATACTATTTAATCCTTGGGGATTAAATTCAAATATATTAGGAGGAACATCTCCTGTAACTGTTTTGTCTATTATTCTTACTACATGTGGTCTTTCATGTTCTGTTTGTAAATCAAAATTATAATAACCTGCTGTGGCTTCATTTACACCCCCCCATATTTTTGAAATCCAATCCATCATTGAAAATTCGTCTTTTAATTTTAATTTTTCATCTTCATCTTTATCAAATCTTGCATTTTCATACATTTCAATAAGATAATCTAAGTTAAAATAAATAAGTCCAATAGATTTATTTGTAAATTTAGTTTTTGTATAAGAACTAAGAGGCATGTAATTTTCATGTTCATTCTTATTGTGTTGTGCATATTCTTTTATTGCCCCCTGTTCTAATGATTGCTGAATTACCATTGTTTCTTGTGCTACTCTAGCATAATAAAAATCTGTTTGGACTGCTATTTGGTCTTTTGCTAATGGTTCAATACCATAATTGATTTCATTAAAATACTGACTATTATTTAATGAATTAGGATTGTGGAAACCATCTGGAACATCTATATTTTGTAAAAGATTAAGTCTGTCAGTGTTTAAATAATTATTAGCACCTAAAATTTCGTTAACTTGAGAGTTATTAGTGTTACCTGTGCTATTTGAACTATCAGTGTTTAAACTTGATGATAATATTAGTTGACTAAAGTCAATTTTCCCATCTGAACCCCTTATTTTATCTAAATTTTCATTCATTTCTATTGTAGCTTGTTTTTTATTATCAGATTCTTGAAAAGCAAGATATAAACTTCCATGCCCTTGTCCAAAATCGGGTAGAGATTGTAATTTTACAGGCACATACTCATCTGGTAAGTATTTTGAAACAATTAAACTAGCTGGAAATTGATGGGGCATTATACAAACACCCGGATCGAAACTTTGACCTAACAATTCAATAAGGTTTGCATCATTAATTATAGGGTTTAAGGTACCAGCATCTGTAGAGGGTAAATTATAATCTAGATAGTTTCTTTCATAATAAGCTTCTACTAATCCATCTTCGATTTTTGTATCTGTGTTAAAAGTTCTTTGATTTGGTCCTAAATAAGTAAGTTCAACTAAAGGTTGGTGATTTTCTTTATAACCAGCAGCCACATGAAAATTTATTATTTGACATAATAAATCCCATCTTACATATATGTTTTTTTCATATTGGGTTACAACTGCTGATTGTCCTCTTGAATTTGTTACTTCTTCAGCCTCCGGATCATTTTTATGTTTTACTATAGATACATCTTGTAAAAGAGTTCCAAATAGAAAAGCATCATATCCTACCTCTGTAGGAACACCACCACCACTTCCTGTTAAATCTATGTTTCCAATAGGCTTCATTTGTACATTTAGTTCTTCTTTACCAACTTTTAAAACTTCTTGTACTACCTTAACTATCATTTGGTATCCTACGAGATATTGAGCAGAAGTAGGATCCATTTCCCTTAAAATTTTATCTATTTCTTGATTGTATTTTCTAGCACCAGTAGTTCCTGTACTCCCATCACCCCACCATAAAAACTCTGACCAATAATCGCCCGAAAACACCCCATTATCATACATGCTATGGTCAGCAAGATCTGTGCCCACAATAGCCGCAATATCTTCGTATTCTTTTCTATCCAGGGTTTCTTTAATTGATTTTAACAAATATAAAAATCTGTCTATAACAGAAACAGTTGTTGAATCTGAAGCGCCATAGTCCTTCTCTCCCCCCTCAGCGGGGATTCCATCACTTTCTTCTCTATAAGGTACTGCTACTTTTTTAGATTTTAAGGATTCTAATATCTCACCATGTGCTATAATTTCGGTAGTACATTCAAAACCACCTATATCTGTTGCTTTGAAATTAAAATTTTTCACATATCCTATAAAACCATCATAATTCCCCCCAGCTTCCATTTTTCTACGGCCTATTGCTAAATTTAAACCTGTAAGATCGCTTTCTTCATCAAAAAAGTCTTCTAAAATAGGATATAATTCTTCTATCTCTCCTGCCTGTCCACCTGGTAAACTTTGGATGTAAGGATTCCAACCCCATTCTAACATAATGGGATAACCAGGTCTCATGTATAACATTTCTAAAATTTCTAATTGACGTCTATTATGACAATGGAAATTTACTTGAGCTTCTCTAAGTGAACCATCATCTGATTTAGTTCTAATAGTAGCATCTACTATACCAGGCATAGGTACTATACCATAATTGTCATCTGTGTCTTTGTCTGCTCTTAATCTAGGATCTCCATAAGCCCCTCCTGGTATGTCTTTCCCCTCTTCACCTTCTCCAAAATATGTACCTTCTCCAATACCCCCTCTATGACCCGCTTCATCTTTTGTACCTCCTAAAATAGTAATATTATTTAATGTGGCCATAGGCATAAGTCTACCTTTTTCTCTTAATTCTGCAACAGTACCCCCCATTTGACCTGATTGAATTTTTGCCCATAAGTTTATGTCAATAGCCATACCCTCATTAAAATTTTTACCAGCTGGTACTTCCCATACAGCAGAGCCATCAAATGAATATATGGTAGGTTCTTTATTATTTTTAGCGTTTTCTAAATCTTGTTGTTGTGCAAGTTCTAATTCTTCTTGAGTAGAAGGTCTTACATTAGCCGCATTTGGGTCTCTAATTCCACTTTCTAAAACCCACTGTCTAGCTAAATTACTCCCATGGAGATTTTCTTTTTCATAAGTAGTATTAAAAACAGGAGAAGGGTCTTCATTGCCTCCCTTTATATTTACCCCAGAAGCCATTCTAATAATACATTGTTTTGAAGCAAAAGTATAAAATTCTTTAGGTAAAGCATTAATTCCTATATTTTTATTACTTACTATTTTTCTTCTTAAATTTAGTTGATCTTGAACATATGCTGGGAATGGTTCAAATATACCTTTAAGTGTAGACATAACTTATTTATTTATTTTTTCTAATTCTTTTAATATTGCAGATGTATTTACGGGTATTCTAATTTCTATACCCCCCTTTACATTATAACTATCTCTTCTAATTTTATCTGGGTTAGCTTGAGCGAGTATCCACCATAACCTTATATCACCGTAAAAATTATGGGCCATTAAATCAAGTCTATCTCCTTCTTGAGTTATAGCATATATATCATTTGGACTTAAGGGTATTTCAGGATATTTTAAGGCTTTAAATATAGGTTTTCTTCTTGAACTAATTTTAACTTTACTATGTTTTGTTCTTTCTTTCATTATAATAGATCATTTTTACCCCCTATAAAAGGTGATTGATTTAGTTTATTACTAGGTACAAAATCATGTATAGGTTTAAAGGAAACTCCAACATCTAAAACATGGGGTAATATTAACATATCCTTATCTTGATCGGCACTATGTTTAATTTCCCATGAATAATCTTGTTGCCAAGATAAACTTACACTACTTATAACTCCAGGTGTTCTTTTACACCAATCCCCTACAGTTAATCTTATATAAGGAGTTATCATTCTACCCCCAAAAAAACCAGGTGCTGTTTGAGATGCTAAATAATTTAATCTTTTGTATAACGGCTTCATTTCATGACGTGTTTGTGCTGCTATTTTGAAACTTACCTCAAGAGATCTATCAAATTCACTGTATGTGTAAAATTTTTCTGGTCTACCATTATATTTGATTTCATTATGAGAAGCATCATAACTATCAGAAAAACTATCTAAAAAAGCTCTAAAAGCTATCATTTTTGTTTTTAAAGGATTTGAGTGGTCTATTACTTCAAATCTAAAGGGTATAAAATCATCAAGAGATTCATAAGTACTTAAATTTGCTTGATCAACAACTCCTCCTAAGGCCTCTTTAATACCTATATAATTAAGTTTATCTAATTTTATAGTACTATTTTCTAGGGATACATTGTATGTTTTTGCAGTAGCATCAAGAGAAGTAGCTATACCATCTTGTCCTTTTGCAAAAGGATTAGGAATATCTATAAGTTTATCAAGTGCTCCTTTTGAAGTTGTTCCTCCTGGACTACCCATTCCATATCTTGTTTCTCTATTAAGAGATGCTTGCGAAAAATCCCCAAAATAAGACTCATCGGTTAAATCACCTAATAAATTAGGTAATAAACCTCCTCTTTTAACATTAGTTATTCCTGCTCCTAATACTTGTGTCATCATATTAGTAGCTCCTCTTACAATATCACCACCTAATAAACCCGCACTTAAATTAATTAATTTTGGTTTTCTTGGATTTAATAGTTGTAATGCTGATTCTTTTAGTATAAAATTTTGGCCTTGAGCTGTTTCAAAAATAAATTTACTTAATCTTTTAAAGTCTGTAGTTCTTGCATCTAAAGCGTGTTTTTCTCCTCCTCTTACAAATTGATCTATTGAAGATCTGTTATACCCATCATCACTAGTTTCCCACGAATATTTAAAAGTAGGATCTGCATTTTCGTTTGCAGAAAAAGTAACTCGATCACCTAGTATGGGTCCATTTCCTGTTCCTGTTTGGTCAAAAGGTATAAAATTTATACCTTTAGAACCTGCATTAGGACCAAGAGTACTATTGTTGTAAAGTCCGGGATTAAAAGTAATTTCATTACCAGGATCTCCTGATAATGTTATATTATCACCCCTTAAATAATCGAGTAATTCTGCCATATTTATTTTTTATTAATAAAACCCGTCTAAAGGACCATTACTTTTATATCCTGATGGTGAATTATCATTATTAGCATCTAATCTGTCTTGAAATGGTGAATTTGATGGGGGTTGAGGTACAGAAAATAATGATTCTTTATGTGCTATGTCTGCTTTATCTGTTGGTTTTTGAAAAGGTGTTAAATTTTTCCCATTTAAATCTGGAAAACTTTCAATAGCATTTGTGGGTGCTTGTCCATGAATTTTCATTTTTTCTGGATCGTAAGTTAATCCACTATTTCCACTTGCTACTATTTGATCTTTTAATAATGCTACCAAATGATCTGATTCATCTCCTTTACTTGTAAAAGGTGATCTTGAATTTCCCCTATCGGTGAAAAAACTTCCCTCATTTGGGGGGTTTTGACCTACAAGATTTCCTTCATTTCCTTTAACATTTCTATCTAACATTGATTTTTTATCTACTAAACTCATAATTTTTGTTTTTTATTATAAATATTTATTTAAATTTTGTTCCATAATGGGTGTCTGCTTTTACTGCATCAAAACCACTATATACTACTGAAGCCACCATTGACCCCATTGATGAGGCCGCAGTAGCTACTGATATTCGTTTTAATAAAGCTATTGATTCTGCCTGATATCTTTTTGTTCTTTCTTTCATTGCCTCATCCTTACCTCCACCATCACCTCCTAAATTAGTTCCAGCTATAATAGAATCATCTTTATCTAATTGGATTGATCCTTTTGGTCCACTAACTACTAGGCCCCCTTCAGGATCAATTATTCCATCTTGGATATCTTTATTTATATCTTTTTGTGCTTTTACAGATGCTGAAGCAGCTAATGCAATTCCTGCTACAATAGCTATTGCAGCTATACCTAAAGTTAAACCACTTGCTAAAGCAATTGCTGAAGCTGCAGATGCTCCTAATGATACTGCTAATGAAACAGCTCCTGCTATCATAGATGCAAATTTAAATGCTGCTATAAGTCCTAATGTAGTATATAAAACAAATGTGTTGTCTGCCATAGCTAAAAGCATATTAGCTACAGTACCAAGAGGACCAGCTGCTAAGTCTAAAAATAATGTTTGCATTTTTTCTATAGCATCATTCATTTGGTTTTGTAAGTCTCGTTTTTCAAGAGAATCTGCTAAGTCATCATCCCCCCTGTCTCGAGCGTCTTGGGCTAATTTAGATAAATTCTCTTCTTTAAATATTAAGTCAGATAACTGATCAACATTCATCCCTAATGCTTGTGCCATTTTTTCTTTTTGTAACACATTCATTCGAGCAAATTCTTCTTCTGACCCTACATTTTTCATTATTTCTTTAGTCAGAGTTTCATAATCACCTGTTAATGAAGCTAACCTAGCTTTTTCTAGATTTAATTGTTTACCTGTAAATAATTCTGCTTGTAATTCAGCTTCAATAGATGATTGAAAATCGAGCATATTACTACTAATACTAGCTAAATCTGAAAGAGTTAGACCAAATTGTTTAGCAACTGTTATTGCTTTTGCAATTGATTGAACATTATAACCTAAATTAGCTGCTATTACACCTGTTGTTTGACCTGCTTCGTCTAATACTTTATTTATGTTTACTCTTATTCCTCTTTCTTTTTCTCCCGCTACTACAGCTGCTCTTGCTTCATCGGTAATTTCACTCATATTTTGACCAGTTATATTTGCTTGCATTGCAAATCTTCCTGCTGCTTGAGCTGACATGTCTGTTAATTTCATTAAAGTAGCTGTTTCTGCTACTATGTCACTTCTTAATGTTGTAGCTGCGGTGCCAAATTGATCATTAAGTGTGTGAAAAGCTTCTATTGTGTCATTTGAATTAATACTTACATTATCTGTTGATAAAGCAATACCCGCCATATGACTTCTTAGACTTGCCGCACTTTGATTACTTAAACCAAGGTCTTTATTAAATGCTGTGGTTTGTTCGCTTATTTCGAACATCCCATCTAACATCATGCCCATTATATCTTTCGCTTGGTTTAAGCCATTTACCATGGCTATTTCGTGGATATTTTCTTTTACTACATCTTTAGTATATTTTAATAAACCACCCATAGCCTTACCACCACCTCTAATATTTTCCTCCATAGCTTCAGTAGCTGCTTCAGCATCTATAAAAGCCCCTACAAAAGGTATATTATCTAATCCCTTTACAAGGTTATCCAGTACCCCTAATTTTTTATTTACTTCTTCTCTTTCTGATAATTCTTCTCCTAGGGTACTTAATTGTTCTTTACTAAGTTTTATTAGTTCACCTTGTTTTTTAGCTTGTATACCTAACTGAACAGCTTGATCGACGTTACCTTTTCGATATTCAGCCATTTGTTTTTTTCTAAGAGTGCCAAAGTTACCTTCAGCCTTCATTACATGCTGTTTTTCTTTTGATATTTGGGCAGTTAGATCTTTTTCACTTCTAAGTCTTCTGTCTTTAAAATCTGATAGAGTGGCTTCTTCTTGTAAATTAAACATAAGTTGATCCGATAAACTTTTAGTTTCTTTAAGAGCATCATTGTAGCTTTTTTGATTTGCCCTAGAATTATTTAAAAGTTTATTTAACTTTTCTTGATTATTTACGTCTTGATTACTTGCCATTTATATTATGTTTTCCTATAATAAATATAGAAAAAGAAAAGACATCAATAATATCTTTCTTAAACATTATAAACAGATGAAGGAGGGGGGATGTTAGGACCTTGTACTTTATTTAAAGCAGTTTGGTTTTTGTTTTTGGATTTATCCATTTCTTCTTTTTGTTGGCGGTTCCATTCATTAATTTTATTAATGTGAAACTTTCTTAACCAAATAGGCATGTTATATACTTCTGAGTGTATGAATCCACCACCGCCATGGTACACTAGATCATGTATTTGGGTCCATAGGTAATTCCTATACGTCGGCGTCAGGCCAAAAAAAGTTAATACCAACCGGAATCACTAATTCAATAGGATTCCCTCTCCTGTCTTCATGATGGAATGTTAAATCGACATCGGGTTGGATTTTTCTAGTATATTTTCTTAATTCACGAGCATCTCTCGCTAAAAATTCATTGTCTACAAAATTTCTAATGTGTTTACGTTCAGTGTTTCCATCTACTGATACAATTATATGTTTCATTCTTGTAGTTAACTCATTAGAAGAATTTTTATTTAATTTTTTTAAACCTTTTAATTCTAGTGCTATTTTTTTCTCATCTGCATGAGTTAAAAATTTAAATGTTATTTCTCTTTTAGCTGTAGGTAATGTAAATGCAAATTCGTTTTTACCTTCTATAACTAAAGATTCATCTAAATATTTATCCTTAATAGAAGATAAGTCTACTTCAATTTTATCACCTTTATATTCAAATTCATAATCAGCACCATATCCTAATACACGAGCAGCAATTAGTATTGCATTTTTATCACCTGCTAATAGTGTATCATAATCAATAGGTGTAATTATTAAGGATTGTAGCAATTTATCAATTACTGTACCTTTGCTAATATAGTTTTGGTTTGTTAATATATCCTCTTCTTTTGCAGTCATATATTTCATTTCTATGACTCCTTTTCTTAAAGGAGAATCTTCGGGATATAATAAACCTTTTGAAGGTAAAGTAACTTCTTCTGTTGGGAATTGTTGTTTATTTTCCATAACGTTATTTTAATTAAAACTTATTCAGATATACATATATGTGGGAAAAAAGAAAGCGCCAAAAGGCGCTTTTCATTTTTAAAGTAAGTTTTTATTTTTTAGAAATTCAATATTGCATAATCCATTACAATAGTCATTGCAATATTCATTGGAGCATCTGAAGTCCAATCACCATCTCCAAAGTTGGCATTTTGACAATAGGCACCTTTTAAAATCCATTCTTCAACAATATCACCTACTGGTCCTAATGTTTGAATAGTAATATCTTTTTTATAAAAATCAGAATAACCATCTCTACCTGTTACTGATTCGTGTGATAAACGGACCCATTCCATTACTGCTTGAGCACCTGATGGTGTTATTGGGTCATAAAGATCACATGAAATATTGTCCCAATTTGCTTTACCTTTAATTTTTCTTTTCACATTAATGTGATCAAGAACTACTTCTCCAAATGAAATACTTGGTCTTGAAATTTTCTTAATAAGGTATCCTGGGATTCCATCAATGTCCATTAAATACCTATTTTGTAATTTAGGTTCAAATGCTGTGAACATCATTTGGTTTGTATCTATTATTGCCATCTTTTTATGTTTATTTTATTTCTATTATAAATATATATTTTTTTAACTTTTATGAAGGAAATGTTGCTCCTGTTGGTAAAATATTAAAGTCAAGTACTATAAATTCTGCTGTTTTAGCTGGTTGTAAGTAAATACCTCCTACTAATTGATTTCTATCAATTACATCTGGTGTGTTATTTGATTCATCCATTTGTACTCTAAATGCAAATAATCCTTGTCTTTGTTGTACTGATTCTAAATATGGATTTACAAT
>MDTC01000099.1_pt1 | contig 13596 bp, 11 predicted proteins | sample 811181 | NCBI WGS metagenome assembly MDTC01 (sample SAMN05326644, study PRJNA326480) | marine metagenome | isolation source: seawater | place: Pacific Ocean: North | collected 2011
CTTTTTGAAAACAAAAAGGCAATTGCTAACCCCGGAAGAATGCTGTGGCTGATTGCGTCTCCTACAAGAGCCATACGACGAAGGATGAGGTAGTTTCCGATTAGTCCGCAAGCTGCGGAGATAAGGAACCCCATAACAAAAATCCAAAGTGTAACTGACAGGTTGTCTGTCCAGGGTTCAACCATGACACGAGTCCATTCGAATGCAGGGATGAACTCGTTCATGAGCGGCCTCCATATCCGCTTGGTTCGTTAATAGTGGGCATGAAAGGTTTATGAATTTCATTCAGTCCGGGAATAATTTTTCCGTGCGGATCACGGGTGGTGTCTTCCAACATGCGTTCTAGTTCACGAACCACTTCGTCACCTAGTATGTGTTCAATTTCTTCTGCATCATCATGAACATGATCAGGTGCAATATTGGCAGCGTTGGTCAGATAGAGCTCCCAAAGGCGATGGTTTCGAACAATTTTACAGGCTAGCTGCCAGCCGGTTGGAGTGAATAGAACGATATTTCCTTCCTCATGAACGGTGGCTAGCTGGTGTTTCTCAAGTTCTTTAGTCTGAACTGAGATTTCGTCTATAGTTTCGCCTCGACGCTCAGCTAACTCTTTAATTGAAACACTTTCCTCTGGCTGAGCAGAGCGACTTTCTAAAACCTGAAACATGGCTTTCAGTGTATTCTCTCGCTGTACATTTTGTGATCGTGATCGGTGTCTTAGCCATTTACTTAAAACGCCGTGCCTTGGCCCCACAAAAAACGCGATTACAAAAACTGTACTAGCGCCTAGCACCATACATGGTCCAGTAGGAATATTTGGTTTTAAAAAAGAAGCAAAGGAACCTAGCACACCTGATGCTACTCCGAATCCAACGGCATAGATTAACATTCTGTTCATACGGTCGGTAAGCAGATATGCCGATGCTGCCGGAGTTATGAGCATGGCCGATACGAGTACTACCCCTACGGCTTGCAGTGCGATTACAACTGAAAATGCGACCAGCAACATTAGTAGATGATGTATCCATTGGCTTGGTAACGCGATGGAACTGGCAAAACCAGAATCAAAACTTGTTACCAATAGTTCTTTGTATAGCGCGCAAACAATTATAATGATCGCTATAGTTACTACCAACATTAGTTTTATGTCCGCTTCGCCAATTGCAGCAGCTTGGCCAAACATGAACTTGTCTATACCGCTCTTGTTGCCGGTAGGAAGTTCCTGAATCATAGTTAAAAGGCAGATCCCAACAGCAAAGAATGAGGCGAGTGTCATACCAAGGGCCGTATCCTCCTTTATTCTTGTTGTTTGACGAAGGTAGTTCACAAAAAAAGTTCCAAGGAATCCTGCAATAACTGCTCCAAGAAAAATTAATGTTGGATTTTTTTCAATGGCATTGACGTCAAAATTCCATTCTAAAAATCCGGTTGAATCGATCCCGGAAAACAAGAAGCCAAGTGCTACCCCCGGGAGGACTGCATGAGAAAGAGTATCGCCTACCAGTGCCATTTTTCGCACAACAATGAAGCATCCAAGGAGGCCACAAGAAATGCCAAGTAGTACCGCTCCAGCAACCGCATATCGAACCGATGGATCTCGAAATGAGAGGAAGCGAAGCACTTGTTCTCCTAGGGATGAATCAGCAGCAAGATCACTAATTTTGGCAGCCCAAACGCATTCTGGAAGTAATAAGCCAAGTGCCAACAAACCAAGCAGACCGTAACATTCATGACTTTTTGCAAAATTTGCCTGTCCCTTGTCCATTTTAATTTTCCCTTTGGCGAACGGCATCGGCTACTTCAGAAAGGATTGTTAGGCGTCCTCCATAGGTCTTCTGTAGAAGGTCATAGGTGAATACATCCTCTGTGTTGCCATATGCGACGACCCGCATATTAAGGAGTAATAATTGATCAAAGTAGTTGCGAGCTGTTGGAAGATCATGGTGCACAACTAAAAGTGTTTTACCTTTTTCACGAAGTTCATGCAGCAAAGTGATGATTGCAGACTCTGTTGCGGCATCAACACCAGCGAAAGGTTCGTCCATGAAATAAACATCGCTTTCTTGCGCCAGAGCTCGGGCTAAAAAAACGCGTTGCTGTTGCCCTCCACTTAAATTAGAAATTTGCCGGTTGGCGAATGGCAACATTTTGACCTTATCTAGACAATCGCGGGCAATTTCTCTGTCGGCTTTTTTTGGGCGCTTAAACAAACCAACGTGGCCGTATCGTCCCATCATCACAACATCCATGACCGTTACTGGAAAATCCCAATCAACCGACTCTCGTTGAGGGACATATCCAACACGCCGTCGATTTTCGTTGTATGGTTTGCCGAAGATTTTCACCCACCCACTGCTTGGAGGCACCAGTCCCATGGCGGCCTTGATCAGAGTTGATTTACCCGCTCCATTAGGCCCTACAATGCCCACCAATTTACCTTTCGGCACTTGTAGATCAATTCCCCATAGAACCGGTTTTTTGTGATATCCGGCTGTTAGGTCATGGACTTCCAGAGGAAATTCTTGATTTTCTTCGACGGGATTTTCGCTCATTAAATACTAAGGTTAACCCGCAAACCGAATACCACAGCAGCATCCAGCTCACCTGATGCGCCTGGATCATGAACCCATTGTATATTAGGGTGAATGGAAAAGTCATCACTCATGAAGTAAGTGTAACAGGCTTCAACTACCGTTTGGGCTGTTCGACCGGGGAGGTTTTTACTAATTTTTGCATGTGAAAGGCCTAAGGCAAGCTTGTCTATGTCTCGATTAGGGATTAGTCCAGTGTAACTAAAGCCGATTTGAAAGCTATTTGATATTTCACTGCGATCATCTGGGGCAAATCCGATGCGAGCGAATATATTTAATCCCTGATCACCGTATTCATAAAATACCATCTGTTCTGCTGAAGCATAAACACCCTGATTCCCATTGTGAGTGGAATTACTATATAAACTTTGAAAATTTCCTGAATGATGCCAGACCCCAAGCTTGTATGTGCCTGGCAACCCTTCATCGTTGAATCCTTGATTAATTCGGTAGCCGATTTCACCCATTATTATTGAGCCTTGTCCGTTCCCAAGTTCCCAATGTAATCCGTGTCGATTTATTGTGTCATCACCATCTAGAGAATCAAAAGTATCTCCATCGAAAACCCCAATCTGTGTGTATAAATTATCGCTAGGACTCCAAAGTAGTCTTGCCCCAAGTGCAGGGATATAAAACGCCGGCCCAGTATTAGGAACGTTCAATGAGATAAATTCTGGCCACCCGAAGGTTGCATTAAGAAGCGGCCCGGCTGATTCAAGGGTTGAAAACTCCTCGTCTGCAAGAAGTAATCCCGCGCGAAGACTAACTCTGCTTTCAAGTAACTCCTTTTCAACCCAAGATTCATAAAGTCGCACACTCCCGTAGCCCTCTATATCACTAACGCCCATGATGTCGCCTGTCCGACTTGCAATTCCGGAACCGTGCAGATCCATTCCAGTCAAACGAAAAGATGTTCCTTTCCATCCTGCTGTTTGTTCTAGATCAACGTCTAATCCAAACGATGCTAGCCCGTTGTATCCGGTGCCAGTTCGTTCCCCTCCGGAAACGTTGCTCATAACTTCAGAACTGTAATCGAAAAATAAATCGATCCCTCGGTCATTTCCCCATGTGCTGAATTCGCCAGCCTGGGAAGCGGCAAAAGGCAAAGAGATAAATATTAATAGTGTGGCCCTTTTCATGTCGTTATAATTTTTCTATTTCAAGGCTTCAACAATCGTATTTATGTTATGCTTGATCATACCTACAAATGTTCCGACATCATATTCTTCACCCTGGCTCATGTGAATGTCGCCAGGTTTGCCACAAGTATCCGAGAATAATTCGCCACCAATCTTAACATTAGCATCTTTGCTGATCCGTTGTATTGCCGCTGGATTAACACTGCTTTCAACAAAGATAGCCTTAAGGTTTTTTTCTTGAATAAAATCTACCATTTTGGCGATGTCTGCCAAACCAGCTTCAGTCACTGTGGATAGCCCTTGTACAGCTACAACTTGAAATTCGAAAGCTTTGCCAAAGTAGTTAAATGCATCATGGCTTGTTACAAGAATACGTTGTTTTTTTGGTAGCTCTGCGATGCGCTTTTTCCCCCAGTTATGAACCCCCTTGTAGGCTTTTTCTACTTTAGCCCCTTGGTTGATGTAATAGTTTTTGCCAGCAGGATCTGCTTCACTAAGGCCTTCGACTACAGTTTCAACACATTTACTCCAAAGCGAAGGGTTTCCCCAAACGTGCGGATCCCAATGCCCTTCAAATTCAGGCGGCTCGAGTCGGTTTTTTTCAGGTATGGATTCAGTTACAGCATAAACCTTTTTGCCAGCTCGTGACATTCTGAAAAATAGATCAGTCATTCGACCTTCGAGCATAAGGCCAGAATAGAAGATAACTTTGGCACGTTGTAATTTAACAACATCTCCTGAGGCCGGCTTGTATAGGTGCGGGTCGACTCCTGGTCCCATTAGGCCGACTACACTGACTCGGCTTCCCCCAACTGACTTAACCATGTCGGTTACCATAGTTGAGGTAGTGACCACATTCATCTTATTAGCATGACCCTGAATAGGATCGGCTATGGCAACTATTACTAATATTAAAATAGCGATTCGCTTCATTTTGAAAATAAGCTTGTTAACGTCGGTGCCGTTAAAAGTTAGCCATGGCTATATTTCATGAGTTGGGCAAGGTCAATATAAAAGTTAGGCTTGGCTAACTTTCATGGGCTGAATCTTCTCTTTTTTGACGAGTGGTTTTTTGTGATTCGGGTTTGACTGAATTCCAAGGTTTGGTTACCCATCGTCTTCATTTTTATATGAAGAATCTACTGTTCCCAAGTATTCGGATTTTACTTTTTTTGATAGGTACTGTTGTTTTTGCCGAAGCTGCTGACTGGCATAGGTGGAGAGGCCCAGATGTTAACGGCATTTCCAAAGAAACTAATTGGAACGCCAATTGGTCTGATGATGGACCCAAGCGTTTGTGGAAAGCCAAGATTGGAACGGGTTTTTCATCGATTACAGTTGCAGAGGGGCGCGCTTACTCAATGGGAAACTCGGGACGTGGTCGCGGTACAGAAAAAGACACAATTTTTTGTTTCGACTCTGTTACAGGAAAAAAAATATGGACTTATAGTTATGAGTCAAAATTGGATCCAAAATATTATGACGGCGGCACCAGTGCTACCCCAACCATTGATGGTAAACACCTATATACACTTAGTAAGGATGGCTTGCTAATTTGTTTTGAAGCTTCCAATGGAAAAATTGTTTGGGAAAAAAATGTTGGTAAAGCCATTAAATCTAAGCGCCCGCAGTGGGGTTATGCCAGTTCGCCAGTAGTCAGTGATAACTCTCTTTTTGTTAATGTTGGCACCTATGGGACCTGTCTAGATAAAAAAACTGGTGAAGTCATTTGGGAAACAGGAAAAGCCGCCTCTGGTTATTCCTCATTTGTTCCATATGTTAGAGGAGGTCAAAATGAATTAGTTTTATTTGCTGCGGATGAAGTGGTTGGAATTAATCCTAAAGATGGAAAAAAACTATGGGGATATCCATGGAAAACTAAATATGGTGTTAATTCAGCTGATCCTATTCTACTTGGAGATAAAGTATTTATCTCATCTGGATATGATCGAGGGTGTGCCCTTCTAAAGGTTGATGGAACAAAGGCAACTAAGATTTGGGAGAATAAAAACATGTGTAACCACTTTAACGCATGCGTTCTCATAGATGGTTATCTATATGGATTTAGCGGTAATACTGGCAGAGGGGCATTACGTTGTTTAGAGATGGCTACGGGTGAAATGAAGTGGGAGGAAAAAAGTTTTGGAGGTTTTGGAGCTTTGCAGGCCATAGGTAAAAACCTATTGATAATAAGCAATCAGGGGGAATTGGTTGTAGCTGATTCTAATCCAGAAACTTTTACTGAAATTTCCCGTGCTCAAGTAACGGGCCCTAAGTGCTGGACAACCCCGGTGCTTTCCAATGGGCGCGTTTATTGTCGTAACTCGCGTGGAGATTTGGTTTGCTTGGATCTTAGAGCTAAGTAATCGCCTTTTATTCCACGGTTTCCCAGCGGCCTGACCGGGCAGATCGGGAAGCAGCATCAGTGAAAAGTTGTACGCGCCATCCGTCTTTTAAATCCGGATGAGTTGAGGCCTGTCCGCCGTAAGCTTTTCTTAAGCTTGGAAAGACGTATTTTTGAAAACGATTTCCAAATCCATTGTCCGGTTTGCAGTCGATAATTTCTACAGGTTTATCCGGCTTAGCTAAGGTGATATTGCCACTTAATCGGTCAATTCCTAAAGATGCTTTTGTTCCATGTAATTCTAATTCTGGAGCAATTCCTTTACGAATAAAGGGAGCATGAGAAAGGATAAGCGTTCCAACTGAGTCATCATCGAATTCCCATGCAACACTTGCATAGTCAACCGTTGTCCCTTTTCGTTTGGTAGGATTTGTTTGGACTCCTTTCTGTCCAAGTTCAATTGCTTCTGTCAAATTGACTCCTCCTAAATCTGGTTTTGGTGGAGTTATCGTGTCGGCGTGTGCCTGGACACGCACAGCTTCCTTCCCAAGCATCCATCGCAGTGTGTCGTATGCATGTGACCCTACATCTGCGATGCTTCCCGCGGAGGAAAGAGATTCATCATCCCGCCACGTCAGGGGCATGTCAATTGGACGCGGGTTGTGCCAACGATAAATCACCCCTCTTATGTCTCCAAGTTGCCCCGAGTCCAGCACTTCTTTCCCTTTCATAAAAGGTTCAGAAAAGCGTGTCCAAAATGGGACGTAATGAAGTAATCCTGCATCTCGATAGGCCGCCCACATTTCATATGCTTCATCGGCGTTAATTCCCACTGGTTTTTCGCAGAGCAAATGTTTTCCTGATTCTGCGCAAGCCATCACCGCCTCGTGATGTAGTGCGTCTGGCGTTGCAACGATTATAAAATTAACGTCTGGATGATTAACTATTTCCCTCCAATCGTTGGTAAGTAGAGTGGCTCCATCTTCTTCACCTGCATGTTCAAGTAGCTCGCGTCTTCGGGCGCATAAAGCGACGATATTAGCATCTTTTGATTCTCGAATTTCAGCTCGATAGGGAGTTCCAATATAACCGGTTGCTCCAATTATCCCTATATTAAATTTTAGTTCTTCCTCTATGGACTTTTTATCCGGACTCATGGGAAGGTTAATAGCCTTGAGGCTGGAGTGGATCAATCACAAATTATGCCGAAAGGCTTCAATTATTGCTGCGTTGTCTGATTCTCCGAATCCAAGAGACTCTGCTTTTTCAAGTAGGGACAGATGAGCATTAGTTAAAGGAGTGAGGGCTCCCACTTTGTCAGCTAATTGTCTTATAATTCGGACATCCTTAAGGTGTTGTGCCAGCTTTGCTTGCGGCGGTGTATATTTGCCCATAGCCATCTTATCTCCTTTAGCCTCCATTGCTAATGAAGCGGCTGGAGTTTTGTTAAGAATTACTAAGGCTTCAGAGGGATTGAACCCCAGTGTTTCAGCTAGGGCTAGGCCTTCGGCTAATCCAGCACGGTTTAGGCCGAGTATTAGATTGTGTACCAGTTTGAATTTCGATGCGGCTCCTACCGGCCCTAAATGAAACTGCTTTGTTGTCAAAGCATTCAATAAATCTTGTTGGCTGTTAATGACTCCCTTTTCTCCTCCCAGAAATAAGGTAGCGTTACCAGTTTTGGTTAATACGCTGGAGCCTGCAATATTTGCTTCAAGATAGTTAGCCCCAAGCCTATCAAGGGTTTCGCCAACTTCTATCATTTCTTCTGGTTTTCCTGTTGTTGTATCGATGAAGCAATGCTGATTTGTAATCGTACTTCCTAGAGAATTAATTACTTTTGAAACGACATCACTTGTTGGCAATGAGAGTAGCACTGTTTTACATTGCATAACTAATTCAGTGGCAAGATCACACATAGTTAACATTTCAGTGCTAGTTGCTTTGTGATCGTGCCCAATGACTTCCCACCCTTGATTAGAAAATCGGTGGGCAAGTGCTCCTCCAAGTAATCCTACCCCAATGATTCCAATTTTTTTTGCCATTACGTTTCTGCTTGATTTAGTCCTTTATTTTTCCTTCAACGCCTTTGGGCATAAGTAGAATTCCAATGGCGCCGCAAAGATAAATCAGACTTGTAATAAGTCCAATTTGACGGAAATCGTTGTCAAAGTAGGCGATTAATCCAGCTGTAATAAAAACAGTAATTGCTGTAATGATTCTGCCGAAATTAAAGCAAACTCCAGCTCCGACTGACCTTACTCGAGTAACAAAAAGTTCAGGAAGGAAAAGAGGGAGCCACCCGAAAAAGATACCACTGAAAAAGCCGAGCACTGCTGTCCATATTAAAAATATTGATGGTTCAGTTGGGCTAGAAAACCAAAACATGCATTGCGCACTCGCGAGACAAATTAGACTGTTTAAAAAATAACTGCGGCGCCTTCCAATAAGGCTAGCAATCCAGCCGCCAAGAAAACTCCCCACTATTCCAGGTAAGGATCGCCACATGATAACTTGTGCCTTTAGGCCATCAGATCCAACATCTTCTGCCCATTTGACTGCCCAGTTTGAGCTGCCCCATGACCCAAAAAGTGGTACAGTTGCAAGTAAAATTCCTACTAATGTGACGGGAAGCATTCCGGAGAAGAAAATATCCGAAGTGCTAATTTGTTTTGTTTTGTTATCTGGATCTTCATTGTTTTTTTGAGACAGCCATCGCGGAGACTCTGGAACAATTAAAGGAACTATTAGGCCAAGGGCAATAGGGGCTCCTCCCATCAACATAACCCATCGCCAGTCATCAATTGAAACTTCACGAACATATTTGCCAATACTTCCAACGACAAAAATACCGACATTGGCAGCAGCGCCAATTATACCGGCAAGCAATGGTCTAGAAACGTTCGCCCATGCTTCACTCATTAAAGCTACTCCGTTGGGCCACATGCCTCCCACTCCCATACAAACAACAAAGCGAGCCAGTAAAAGCTGCCATGGTGACTGGGTAAAATATGCCAATAAAGACATTCCAGAGTAGCAACATATTGCAGCCGTCATTCCTTTGACTCGCCCATATCTGTCGCCAAGCCTTCCAAACACAAGTCCTCCAGCCGCTCCTCCAAACAGCAGAGCACAAACGTAATATCCAAACCATTTACTACTCGCTGAACTAAGTCGTTTGTCAGCGATACTTTTGGCTAATGATTCGACATCATTTTCTGTTGGTTGGTTCTGTTGTAATTTTAGTTTAGCCGCATCTCGATCCATTGAAGTTATTTCGTAAAGGCCGGTGTTTTGTAGGAGATCTTTTGCAGCCGATCCCATAGCCAAGGAGGTGATGCCTAGGTGCATGCCAGCGAAGAACCAGCCAAGAAATGCAGTGACGACTATTAGGTACCTTCCTGCCTTTGAAAGGTTTTTGGCTGTATTAGACCTTGATTTTGACATGGCTTAATTAGTTATTGGTATCAGCAGATGATGCGCTCGGCTTTGAATCGTTGCAACAAATTGGTTTGGCCCGGTGCATATAGCATGAGACATTGTCCGCACATTACATACAGTTATTATGATTCGGCTTGCACTAATAGGTTCATCGGAAAAAGCGAAGATTTATGCAGGTCTTAGCACCCGACTGCATCGTGCAACTTGGACAGTGTTCGCAGCACTTGATTCAGGTGACGTGAGCAAAGCATTTGGTTCCCTAGCGAAAGTAACCACAATTGATGATTTATTTTCCCAGAAGCTTGATGATTTTGATGCGGTTGTTGTTGATGCAGATGCAGATGTTGCTGAGAGAATAGCTAAAGAGGCTATGAATCTTAGTAAACCTGCGCTCGTTGGTATGCTTGGCAAAGGGGCTGAAACAATTGGTGCAGGGAATGTGCTTTTGATGCCTGCGCATCCTTGGCGATTTATTCCATCGATTCAGGCGGTGAGGCGAAGTGTTGATACCGGAAAACTTGGAGCCCCAGGTTTACTTCGGATTCACCGATGGCTTCCTTTAAGTAAGATTAAAAGTACTACAATAGAACGTATTTTACCTGATATTGATCTTGCCTGTTGGTTTTTTAATGAGGTGCCGGATTCGGTTTGGTCATTACAATCCGCAGTAAATGATGACTATATTCAGTTTCATCTTGGTTTTACAAATGGCGGTATGGCTATAATAGATCTCGCGGCATCGCTTCCAAGTGGTGGAGATTATTATTCTTTAACGATGATTGGCGAAAAGGGGGCGGCTTATGCTGATGATCATCATAATATGAATTTATTATACAGTGGTGGCCAGCCAAGTGCGATTCGCTCTAATCAAGGCCACGCTGAATTAGTTCATCAATTGCAAGAGTTTGTTGATGTCATTGATGGAAAATATGAGCAGACTGTCTCTTTGGCAGATACTATTTGCGCTGTTCAAGTAGTTGATCAGGTTTTGGAATCTGCCAATACCCGTGAAGTAGTGAAAAAAGAGCAGAGAAAATAACTATGGAAGGGTTAAAAGTTTTAAGGTGTGGAGTGCTTAGTGTGGTAAAGCATGATTATTTACCGAGAGCCGTCGCTGCACATTCACGGTTTGAATTAGTTGTGGTTGCTGATGATGCTGATCAACCGGATTGGGTACATGAACGTAATCAATTATTTGCCGATGAGTTTAGTGTCCCCTACATAAAAAATGTTGCTAAGGCGATTGCTGAATATGACCTTGATCTAGTAGCGGTCAGCTCTCAAGCAGAACGTCACTGTGAACTTGCGGTTCGTGCGGCAGAGGAAGGGCTTCATGTAATAGCTGACAAGCCGATGTCCACTAGCCTTTCAGAATGCGATAGGCTTGTTGATGCGGTTTATAAAAACGATATCAAATTCTTGCTTTGGAATCGCAATTATTTGCCATCAGTTATTCAGGCCAAAGAAGCCATTGATTCTGGTGTAATTGGAGAGTTGCAAGCGGTTCATGTAGATTTTTATTTTTCAAAGGATGCCGGCCCGCCCAAAGGAACGAGGCAGGTTAATGATCCTCCAATAGACTGGTTGGAGCGCCAGATTGAGGCACACACTGATGGATCTGATGGGGGCGTAGGTGTTGAGCCTATGGGGGAGTTGCAAATTGAAGGGATTTACCCGCTTGGTTATATTCACCTTTTGACTGGTGAAAATGTTCATAGAGTTTTTGCTCGAACAACAAGTCATTTTCATCAGGCTAACGTTGATAATAATGTCGACGATTTAGCCTCTGTGTCATTGGAGCTTGGCAAAGGGATTGTTGGTTCTTTATGCATAGGAAGGATAGGAGCTGCTAGTCACCCTGATATTGGGGAAATCAAGATTCATGCTATTGGTTCGAAAGGGGGGCTGGTTATTACAGAGGCTCACCCGGAAGTAAGTATTTATTATCGCGATCAACCTTTGTCCGAGTTTAAAAATGAGAGGATTGCAAATGAGAATGATTTTCTATTGATGGATGATTTTGCGCGTTCAATTGATACGGATAGTGAGCCAATCCTAAATGCTCAAAATGGTAGGGACATAGCTGCCACGGTATTTGCTTCACTAGAGTCTTGTAAGATTGGTGCCCCCGTGGAAGTTTTTCACTAAAATGACATCAGTTGATCTAAAGAATGCCCTCCATAATGGAGGGCCAGTATTGGGAACTTTGATTGTTTCCCCTTCTCCTTTTTGGCCAAAAATTATTGGGGATTGCGGGCTCGATTTTGTTTTTATTGATACGGAGCACATAGCACTTGATCGCAGTCAGGTATCTTGGATGTGTCGCGCTTATAGCGCAATGGGGTTACCTCCCCTTGTACGTATTGTTTCCCCATCACCTTATGAAGCCACAATGGTGCTTGACGATGGTGCTGCCGGAGTAGTGGCTCCTTACATAGAGGAGGTTGAACAAGCAAAGAATCTTCGAGGAGCCTCAAAGCTTCGGCCTTTGAAAGGCAAGCGTCTTAATGAAGCACTAGAAGGAAAACTGCCAGATCAACTTGCCGACTACATATTAGGCTTCAACGAAAACAATCTACTTATTGTAAATATTGAAAGTGCTCCGGCAGTTGAGAATCTCGATCGCATTCTAGATATTCCCGGCATCGATTCTGTACTTATAGGGCCGCACGATTTGTCATCCAACTTAGGTTTGCCAGAAAAGTATGAAGATCCGAAATTTTTAAAGGAGGTTGAGACAATTTTTAACAAGGCTCGTGCCAGGGGTGTTGGTGCGGGGATACACGCCTGGGGGGATATTTCCAGTCAAACTCGGTTCGTGGAAATGGGAGCTAATCTGATTATTCACAAGGCTGATGTGATCTTTTTTAAGGAAGGAATTCGAACTGAGCTGGCGGAAATCCGTGAATCACTTGGTATAAAATCTACTGGTAGTACTGTCGGAGATGTTAATATATAAAATATGATTCGGCTTTTACAATTTGTTTTCTGCTCGCTGGTAATTATTTCATTTGGACAAGTGCGAGGCGTTGTAGGTAAGCCATTGAATGTTCTTTTTATTGCAGTCGATGATCTTCGCCCGGATTTAGGTTGTTATGGGGTTAGCTACGCCCAATCACCAAATATGGACCGCTTGGCTAGCCGCGGAATGGTTTTCCGAAATCATTTTGTTCAAGTGCCTACATGCGGGGCATCGCGTTATGCTATGCTTACAGGCCGGAGTCCAGCGGTGACAGGTTTTACCAGAGGCAATAGTGGATTTTACTCTGGCAGTAGCGCTCTATCTGCTGAGATATTCCCGGGGGCTCAAAGTATTCCAGAGTTGTTTAAGCGCAGTGGTTATAGCACTATTTTGATTGGTAAAATTTCGCATACGGCGGACGGACGCGTTTATTCCTACAATGGTGAGGGAGATGGCCGAGATGAAGTTCCTAATGCTTGGACTGAGATGTCAACTCCCTATGGCTCCTGGAAAAGAGGCTGGGGTGTTTTTTTTGCTTATGCCAACGGGATACATCGCGAGGATGGAAATGGGGCGAAGGATCTTGTCGATTTTACTGTTGAGAATGATAATGAATTACCAGATGGTCAGATGGCTCAACATGCTGTTTCGCGTTTGCGTCATTTGGCTAATCAGGACAAGCCATTCTTTATGGGGCTGGGTTTTTTTAAGCCTCATTTGCCCTTTGTTGCGCCAAAGAAGGATTGGGATGCCTTAAATAAGGTTGTAATACCCCTGCCTCCTTATCCGAAAAAAATTAAATCTCACTTCTGGCATGAAAGTGGAGAGTTCTATAAATATAAATTTCCTTATCCAAAAAGACCGCTTTCGTCTAAAAGTGTCAATAGCGTTAGACGTTCTTATCTAGCTTGTGTTCGTTACACTGACCGACAAGTGGGTAAAGTGTTGGATGCTCTAGATGAGACAAACCTCCTTGAAAACACAATTATTGTCCTTTGGGGAGATCACGGTTGGAACCTCGGAGATTCAGACTTATGGGGAAAGCATACCCCGCTTGAGCGAGCAGTACGTAGCCCGCTTATTATCAGCATTCCAGGAATGAAACATGCGGGAGCATCA
>MDTC01073536.1_pt1 | contig 13596 bp, 18 predicted proteins | sample 811181 | NCBI WGS metagenome assembly MDTC01 (sample SAMN05326644, study PRJNA326480) | marine metagenome | isolation source: seawater | place: Pacific Ocean: North | collected 2011
AATCCTCATATATCAGAAATGATGCTAACTGGAGGATCTCCTACTATGCATAAAAAGTTAGTAAATGAATTAACTCATTTTGCAAATGAAAGAAATATCTTTATTACTATAGAAACTGAAGGTAGTCATTTCTTACCTACTGATTACCCTATTAATCTACTTAGTATTAGTCCTAAGTTTAGTAATTCAGTACCTGTTTTAGGAGTAGAGACTCCTCAAGGAAATATTACTGATGAAAGAATGATTAAACAGCATAATAAGTTTAGATTAAATTATGATGCTATTAGACAAAGTATTGATTATCATTCAGATTTTCATATTAAACCTGTTTGGGACGGTAAAGATGAAAATACATTAAAAGAAATATTTAACTGTATTGAAACTTTAGATGTACCTAGAGAAAAAGTATGGTTTATGCCTGCAGGAGATAGTAGAGAGGCTCTATATAAATCTTATCCTATATTATTTGATTGGGTTAGAGATAATGGTTATAGAATGACTTGGAGACCTCACATTATAGCATTTGAAGATCAAAGAGAAGTATAGTGAGTTATATAATTGGAAAACCTTGTGTAAGTACCTGTGATACCGCTTGTGTTGCAGTTTGCCCAGTTGACTGTATTCACGGTCCTATTAAAGTAGATGGAAGAGGTGAAGAAGTTGCAGGAATGTCTAAAGAAGATATTCAAGGTAAACAATTATTTATTAATCCTGAAGAATGTATTGACTGTGGTGCATGTCTTCCAGAATGTCCAGTAGATGCGATTTATGAAGATGAAGAGACAGCAATAGAAAAGGATGGCACAGATGAATATGTAAAAGCAAATTATAAATTTTTTGGACAAGAATATGGAAACTAATATTATAGCAACAATAGAATTACCAGAAGATTATTGGGTAATGAATCACACATGGGAATAAAAAAAGAATTTTTAACTTGGGAAGATATAAACTTATTACTTGATAAAATACATGAACAAGTAGTAGATAAAGTACGTTATGTTACTGGGGTACCAAGAGGAGGAACAATTTTAGCAATATTATATTCTCATAGATTTGAAGTAGAATATATGGAAAGGCCAAGTCCTCATTACCCTGATATGTTAGTTATAGATGATATAGCTGATAGTGGTGTTACATTAAAAGAGATGTCAGAAAGATTTCCTATGTTAATGTACGCAACACTTCATTATAAAGAAGGATCAATTTATAAGCCTAGATATTATAGTGAAAAAATTAATAAAGATTATGGATGGATAGTTTATCCATGGGAAAAAGAAAATGCAAATCCAATACAAGATTATTTGGATAATTAAATTAAATTACTTATATTATATATTATGACAAAGAACGAATTAGCAAAAAGTTATGAATGGATAGGAGATGCAGATAGAACTGTAGAAGCTCCTGCTAATGAACATTCAGCTAAATACTATGAACCTAATAGAGACTATGATACGGAATTTAGTCCTACTAAGGATGATATTAAGACCTTCCCAGATTTACAGAATGGTCCATCATCATTAATTCAAGGTTCTCCTGTTGCTATACAGCAGGTAGGTATTCACAACTTTAGATTACCTCTTAAATATACTAAAAGAGATGGAGGAGATATAGAACTAGAAACTAAAGTAACTGGAACTGTGTCATTAGCAGCTCATAAAAAAGGTATTAATATGTCTCGTATTATGAGATCATTTTATGAGTATAAAAATGATGTATTATTTGATAAGTTAGATGAAGTCTTAATGAGGTATAAGGATGATTTAGAATCATTTGATGCTAAGATTGGATTGCATTTTTCTTACCCTATATTACTACCTTCATTAAGATCTGATAATGCAGGTTACCAGTATTATAATTGTACGTTAGAAGGTAATATAGATGATAAAGGTAAATTTAGAAAATACTTACATTTCGATTTCGTATACTCTTCGGCTTGTCCTTGTTCATATGAATTAGCTGAATATGCTAGAAAATATAGAAATAAAGCAACCGTATCTCATTCACAAAGATCAGTAGCAAGAATATCTATTGAATTTGATGATATTGTATGGATTGAAGATTTACAAGAGATGTGTGCAGAGGCTCTTAAGACTGAAACTCAAGTTGTAGTTAAGAGAGAAGATGAAATGGCATTTGCAGAGTTAAATGGATCTTATCTTAAGTTTGTAGAAGATGCTGCTAGATTATTATATGAGCAGTTAATTAAAGATAGTAGAGTAAAAGATTTTAGAGTTATATGTTCTCATCAAGAATCTTTACATTCTCATGATGCTGTATCAGTTATTACAGCTCCTGATAGTGAGTTTTGTACTGACGTACCTCATGAGCTATGGTCAAGTTTAATTCATATATCTTAATGAATAGTTTAGAACACGATGAAAGACCTTGGGGTTGTTACGATGTATTATTAGATACTGACTTTACTAAAGTTAAACTAATAACCGTAGCTCCTGGTAAAAGATTATCTTATCAGTCTCATAACAAAAGAGAAGAAAACTGGACGGTAGTAAAAGGAGAGCTAACTATAGTTAGAGAAGATATAGAACATACAAGAAAAGAAGGAGAATCTATTTTTATAGGTTGCTGTGAGAAACATAGAGCATGGAATAAAACTGATAAACCAGTTCAATTTATAGAAGTACAGACCGGAGAATATTTCGGTGAAGATGATATCGTTAGATATCAAGACGATTGGGATCGAGGTATATACGATCATCTAGACGATTGGGTAGATAGAAAAGAAAAATCAAACATCACTAAGACTGATTGGTGGAATAAAATGAGTAAAAATGGGTAAACAATTATCACTATTTGATGAATTTGATGTAGAAACGGTAGAATCTTATGTTCCGTTTGTATCTCAAGTAGAAGAATTTAACGAAACGTTTAACAAACCTAACAATTATGTACCAACAATACCAGAAGAAAAAGAATGGAAGTTTGTCTATGACTTCATACTCGAAGAACTTGAAGAATATAGAGAGGCTTGCGAAAGGGGCGACATTGTGGAGGTTCTGGACGCTTTGTGCGACATTGCTTATGTTTCCATTGGGAACGGTACTATGCTACACGGCCTTAAGGATAAGATATGGCCAGCATATCTTGAAGTACAAGCAAGTAATATGTCGAAAGCTTGCAAAACTAAAGAGGAAGCCATACAGACCGTCAGCAAAAGAACTGAGGAATACGGTGAGGCCTGCCATTTTGAAAAGGTTGAGGAAGGAAGGTATATTGTCTATAGAACAGCTGATAGGAAGGTAATGAAATCTATTAACTACTTTAGACCTAACCTTAAACAATTCTTCACAGATGAGGATATAGTTAGAACTAGACCTCAACAGAATTTAGGAATATGACAAATTTAGAAAAACATATAGAAGTAATTAACGGTAAGCAGTATATACCTTTTGAAGTAGCTGTAAAAGCTATTGGTGAGATTTATGAAGGATTAGAAGAAGTAACAAATCTTATAGACAAATCAGCAAAAGATATTACTAATACTATAAACGATATTGACCTTGATTAAGATAGCTCACGAAAGTCCTAAAAGTATATTTTCTGAAGTTCAGAGATTTACAGATTATGATTATGCATTAGTTCATTTATTTGAAGAAGATAAAGAATACTTACAGCATTTTAAAGATGCAGTAGCTAATGGAAGAGAAGTTATTCTAGATAACTCTATATTTGAGTTAGAAGAGGCTTTTGATGCAGATAGATTTGCTTATTGGATCAAAGAACTTAAACCTACTTGGTATATAGTTCCAGATGCTTTAGAAAAATGTTATCAAACTTGTGATCAAATGCATGAGTTTTTTAAGAAGTATCCTAAAGAATCTTTACCTGGGAAAGCAATAGGAGTAGTTCAAGGTAAGACATATGAGTCAATAGCAAGTTGTTATGATTATATGGATAAAATTGCACCGGTAGATATGATCGCAATATCATTTGATTATTCGTATTATCAGGTATCTTGTCCTCATCCTAACAAGTATGTTAGTTGGATGCTAGGTCGTGCAAAGTTACTTGGAGATTTAGTAAAAAACGATGTTATAAATAAGGATAAACCTCATCATTTATTAGGTTGTGGTTTACCTCAAGAATTTATGTTATATAGAGAATCAGATTATGATTGGATTTATTCTCTAGATACTTCTAATCCTGTAGTTCATGGAATTAAAGGTGTTAGGTATACAGATCAAGGACTTTGGGATAAGGAATCTCAAAAGTTATTTGAGATGATTAATCAAGATGTTAATAAAAAGCAACTTGAAATGATAAGAAATAATATTCAAAAATTTAGATGGTTTACAAATGGAAACTCCTTGGATAGCATTCTTTAGTCAGACTGGTGGAGAGATAGCTGATATTTCTAAGTCACTTGGTAGATGGCCTGATCTTATTATTACTAATGAAAGACCGGAACATTTAAGAACTATAGATGAAAGAGTTGAAAAGCAAGGTTATTTTACTTGGGCTAATAAACCTACTGAAGAAGATTATATAGATACATTAGAAAAATATCCTAATGCTATTGTAACTTTACATGGTTGGTTAAGAATAGTACCTCCTTATGTTTGTGAAAGATCAAACATTTATAATGGTCATCCTGGTCTTATAACTAAGTTTCCGGAATTAAAAGGTAAAGATCCTCAAGTTAGAGCTTATGAAGGAAAATATAAAACTATAGGGTGTGTTTTACATAAAGTTTCTGCAGGAGTAGATGAAGGTGAAATCATATCAGAAGTAGAATATTCTAATGATTTTCAGTTGGAACTTGAAGAAATATTTCGTATATTAAAAGATAAGAGTCTAACTATGTGGACTCAGTTTCTTAAAAAGGTTTTATGATAAAAAGAATAGCATTAGTAGGAGCAAGTAGTACTGGTAAAACTACTGTATACGAACTTCTTAAAAATAAATTACCTCAATATCATTTTATTAATGAATCTACTAGAACTGTAGGAAACTATGGTTTTCCTATTAATGAGTTTGGTACTGATGCAACTCAATTAGCTATTAGTAGTTTTCATTTAGAAGCTTTACTTAAACCTGGTAATATGGTTTTAGATAGATGTTATATGGATTTGATAGTTTATTCAGAGCATATGGATATTGATGATTCTACTAAAAACTATATTGAAGATACTTGGCATAGAGTTAAAGACGAGTATACTCATTATGTTTACTTTCCTATAGAATTTGAATCTGTAGATGATGGAGTTAGAAGTGTTAGTGAAGAATGGAGAGTAGATATAGATAATGAATTTAAAAAATATTTAAGTGGAGTAAGACAACCTTATCTTACAGTTAATGGCTCTCCTATGCAGAGAGTAGATCAAATATTAAATTTTATAAAATAATGTATAAATACGGAGCAAAATTATTAAGAGTAGTTGATGGTGATACTGCAGATGTCATGATCGACTTAGGCTTTGATACTTGGGTAAAAGCAAGACTAAGATTTAAGGGTGTTGACACCTGGGAAAAAAGAACTAGAGATTTAGCTGAAAAAGCTAAAGGAATAGCAGCTAGTGAATTTACAAAGAAATACCTAGAGATGAACGATGGTAAATTTACTATTCAGTCTTACGGTAAAGGTAAGTATGGTCGAGTACTTGCTGAAATATTCATCGACGGAGAAGAAACCTCGCTAAATAAACTATTAATAGAGAACGGTCACGCATATGTTTATGAAGGTGGCAAAAAACAAACATTTAAAGGTTAATTATGGCAGAAGTTAAAAATTATCAAGAAGTTGTAGATATTGCATCTAAACATTTAGGTAAAGTAGGAGGAGATGGGTACAAAGATACTTACGATCCAGCTTTACTAGTAAAAATTCCTAGAGTACTTAATAGAGAAGGTTATGGACTTTCTGGAAACGAGTTCAAAGGAGTTGATGTTTGGAATGCTTATGAAGTATCTGCAATAACAACAAAAGGACAACCAGTAGCTGGTATGTTAAAAATAGTTTGTAGAGCAGACTCAGAGTTTCACGTAGAGTCAAAGTCTATTAAACTATATCTTAACTCTTTTAATATGACTAGAATCGGAGATACAGCAGCAGATTGTATTACCGGTATAGAAGCTAGAGTAAAAAGAGATTTAGATGAATTATTAGAAACTGATACTACAGTTACTTTCTTTGAATTAGAAGAAGAGTTTGAAGCTCTTACTTTCCAAGATTATGATAATATAGCTGAGTTAGTAGATTTAGATGCAGTAGATTTTACTGCTTTCCAATCTGATGCTGACCAGTTAGATATTCAAGAAATAGGAACTCCTACAGTGCTAAAATTAAGATCAAATTTATTAAGGTCTAATTGTAGAGTAACTAATCAACCTGATTGGGGAGATATTTTTATTAGAATAGAAGGAGAAAATGTTCCTACTGCTGAATCTATTGCAAAGTATATTGTAAGTCATAGAACAGTAAGTCATTTTCATGAAGAGATATGTGAGATGGTATTTAAGCATTTAACAGATGCTTGTAATCCTACTCAGCTAATGGTAGCTTGTCTATATACTAGGAGAGGAGGTATAGATATTAATCCAATTAGAGCTACTCATACATCTTTGATCCCAGAATTCTTTACGAATACTAATTATACTATAAAGAAGACTATTAGACAGTAATGGAAACATGCATCATCAGTGGTCCGCTGGGATGTGATCTTTCAATAAGTCATGAGCCTCAGCATAACGGAGGAGGACCATTTTTTATCGATAAGTTTCTTTCGAAACCAGAAATACTTCAAAAGTTTAATGCTACAGATTCTGTTATGGAAATGTGTAGCGGTCCTGGTTTTATGGGGTATTATCTAGCTACTAAATTAGGATTATCTAAAGCATATTTTTTAGATATTAATCCTGAAGTAAAAAATAGTTATGCAACTAATAGAAAAAGAGTTAATTTTACAGTTAAGTATTCTACATCAGATTGTTTCAAATCTTATACAGGACCTAAGGTTGATTTAATAGTACTTAATCCACCACATTTAGTAAAAGAAGAAGACTTTCAAGAATGTGCTGAAGCAGTTCCTTCTTGGTTTCCTGTTGATACTCCAGAAAAGGAAAGACAGTCAAGATTAATTTTATTAGATGAAGGTTTTAAATTTCACAGAGAATTTTGTACTAAGGTTTATGATAAGTTGACTGATAACGGACAAATAGCTTTTTTAGAAAATGAAAAATTTATACCTCATAAAAGATTAGAAGGTAATTTAGGAGATAAATTTAAATATGAATTTATACAATATCCTGATACAAGAATTGAAGGGTACTATTTATTAATAGCTACTAAGAAATAATTATGGCAGAAATACAAATAGAAGAAGACAAGAAATTAATAGCTACCAGAGTACCGCCAGGTGATAACTGGGAATTGGTTATTGATCAAGGTACAACTATCGAAGGATTGGTTATGGCTCTTACCATGTATATGCGTAAGACAAAATTTAAAGGTCACTATAGATTAGAACCATTGGAAGGTAAGCTCTATATTATCGAAACTAATGAGATTGAAGTAGAAGAACCAGAACCAATGAAATTCGATCTTTATGGTGAATATTAATGATTCGATCACTTGCAAAGATTTCACACAAATACGAGTTTTTAAAATTAGAACTTGAAGAACGTCAAGATGAATTAAAAGATTATCTTGATAAGTGGAATAGTATTGTAGGTAAGTACTTAATGGATAAAAATAAGGTTATGTGGGTTGATGAAGAAACAGGTGAAGTTAGAATTGAAGAACCTGAAGAAAAACCCAAAGAAGAAGCTCCTCAAAGACTTAGAAAATTATATAGAAAATTAAGCAGATATGCTCACCCAGATAAAGGTGGGAATGTTGAAGATTTTAACGAACTTAAAAAAGCTTACGAAGATAGAGATATAATAGAGTTAATTAAGTTTGCAGTTAAATATGGAGTTAAAATAGAGTTATTAGAAACAGATTCTAAACTTATAGAAAGTAAAATTAACTCAATTTCTAATAAAATTAATGAAATAGATAAAAGTCTCGTTTGGCAATTTTTCCATGGAGATGAAAGCATAAAAAAACAAGTAATCGAGGAATTACAGTTATTTCATGATATAAAATTAACAGAAAAAGATATTAAAAAGTTCTTGGAATTCTGATAAAAAGTTCTTATATTATGATTAATAAACGGTTATATGATTACAAAAAAATATCTTTTAGAAAAAGCTCAAGAACAAGCTGAGGATATTCTACTTGCTATCGAACATCATCAAACTATTCAACCTATAGTTTTTAGAAAATTATCTCCAAAAGCATTAGCTATGGATGATGCTAGAAGTTTAGAGCTTTATAAAAAAATTGAAAAATATACTGGAGGAGCTCCATCTGTTTATAAATTTAGTTTTAGCAGAGGATACAACCTTACAGAATCAGCTATAGCTTTACAAAAAGAAGTTAATAGTAAACAAACTACTCCTAGACTAAAGAAAGATTGGACAAACGAAAAACCAATCTATATAGGATCTTCTCTTCATATGGGAGATAGAGCTATTAGACACATAAGAGAAAACGGTATTAGAAAAGGTAGAGGAGCAAATGCAGTTCTATCGTTAGGAGCACCACACAAAGGTACATGTTTAAGAATGAACAAATGGGTAGACGGTTTAGTAGATTTGATGATACTACCAATGCCCGGTGTTAAAAAATGGGGTATCAATTATATAGAAGAAATTTGTAAAGACAAATACGGTACAATGTTTGGTAGAAAAGAAAATTAATCTTATATTATAATATATGCAATTAGAAAAAAAGTATTATACGGTTCAGGATTCTGAAACTCTTAAATTAATGTTTCAACATATAAATGACTGCGATACGATGGCAGTCGATACTGAGACGACTAGTCTTAATCCTAGAACTGGTAAAATTGTTGGTTGGTCTATTTCTGGTGAAGAAGGAGTAGGTTTTTATTTACCTACCTTAGTATGGAATTTTACTAAAGGTGAATTAGAAGTACAGACTATCGATGGAACATCTACTGAAACTATTTCTAAAAACTTACTGAAGGCGTTAAAAGGTAAAAAGCTTGTATTTCACAATGCTTCGTTTGACGTTCAGTTTATTAAAAACTACTTTGGTGTTGACCTTATAGAAGATATATGGGTTGATACTGGATTACTTGTTCATACTGTTTATGAAGAAGGTGCATTTGGATATGGTGCTCCTTTTGGTTTAAAGCCTATTGCTATTATGAATCAAAAAGAGTTAGGCCTGGACGTTGAGAAAGCTGCTAACGAAGAGCAGATTGAACTAAAAGAATCAATAAAAAATAATGGTGGAAGTGTTACTAAAGAAAGTTTCGAAATATATAAAGCTGATCTGGGAATTCTTAGTAAATATGCTAGTGCTGATACTGATCTTACCCTTAGGATTTGTAATCTATATTTGGGTAAACTTAGAGCAGAGGGGCTGGACAAATTTTTCTTCGAGGATGAAGTAATGCCGATATATCGTGAGGTTACTATTCCTATGGAAGCCTACGGTGTTGACTTAGATACTGAACTAATAGAAAAGATACATACTGAGATTGTAAAAGATCAAAAAGAGAATAAAGAGATTGTAATGAAATCTCTAATTGCTGAACCTCAAGTTAAATTATGGATTGTGCATACTGCTACTGAAGCGTATCCTCCTAATAATAAAGGTACTTGGGCTCAGAGACTGATCGATAGGTATTCCTTACCTTTACCTAAAAGTGAAAAAACTGGTAAGTACTCTATTACTCAGAAAAATATTGAAGAGTTAGAAGATTCTAATGTGAAAGAATTTTTACTAACTGGTAATTTAGATTTGATAGATAAAAAAGAACAAGCTAGGATATCTATGGATCTATGGAGGGAGTCTAACGATGGTGACTATATTAATATACAGTCTAAAAAGCACTTAGGTGAGATAGTATTTGACTACTTAAAAGAAAAGCCTAAGGTTGATGGTAGTCAAACTAAATCTGGTAGAGCTAAGTTTGATATGAAAATGGTTGATGAGTTAGCGAAGAAATATCCATGGGCTGAAAATCTAAGAATATATAATAAGTTACTTAAGATAAAATCAACGTACGTAGATAGGTTTAGAGACCGTCAGGAAAATGGTAGATACTATTTTTACTTCAAGCAAAATGGTACTGTTTCCGGAAGATACGGTTCAGATGCTCAACAGCTTCCTAAACCTTTAGAAGAAGGTGAAGATGCTCCTATTATTATGAAGTACGTTAATATCGTACGAGCATTCTTAACTGCTGGTAAAGGTAGAAAAGTTATTGATTGTGATTATGAATCTCTAGAACCTCATTGCTTTGCATCTGTTTCTGGTGATAAAAAATTGCAAGAGATTTTCCATAATAATTATGACTTCTATTCGTATGTAGCTATTCAAACTGAGAAGCTTCAAGGTGTGTCTGCTGATAAGAAAGCTGATAACTATCTTAAAAAACTCGATCCTGTTAAGCGTAATAAAGCTAAAGCTTATTCACTTGGGGTTGCATACGGTATGGAAGCATTTGCTCTTAAAATGACTTTAGGAGTAGATCAAAAAACTGCTGAAGGATTAATCAAAGGTTACTTAGATGGATTCCCAGGATTAGCAGAATGGAGAAAAAACTCTAGAAAGACTGTTAAAGAGACTGGTAGAATAACTAACTATGTTGGTAGAATTAGACATCTTGATAAAGTAAAAAGAATATATGGAGAGCATGGTGATGATATCTTAAACTGGAGATATAGAAATGAATGGCAAGATACTACTTTAACTCATAAGTACCATGAAGAGGTTTGGGAACAGATATCTGATGGTGATACTTGGGATCTAGAAAACTTTCATGAAGTAATAGGTGCTCCTAAAGTTAACGAAAAGATGACCCCTGAAGAGATTAATCAGAAGTATACTGATTCTTTTAGAAGACATGTAAGAGATAAAGCTAAAGGAGAAGCATTAAAAACTTATAGAGACTTTAGAAACGGTCTAAATAACTGTCTTAACTTTCAACTTCAATCATTAGCAGCTGCGGTGGTAAATAGAGCTGCATTACAGATTAATAGAAAAGCAAAAGAGTTAGGTATAGATGCTTGCGTTCAAGCACAAGTGCATGACCAGTTGATTATTAACTGTGATGAAAAAGATGCTGAAATGTTTGCCCCTTATGTTCAGGAGATAATGGAAACTACTACTAAACTTCCTGGAGTAACTCTCAAGGCTCCTCCTGAAATAGCTAATAACTGGAGAGACGGACACTAGACTATTTATATTAAAATAGTATAATTTATGGACAAACGTTGTGTGCTTGCCTACACCTCGATGTATATTGAACCAGATGGAAAAATACGACCATGCTGTGTCGCAGGAGATTTCGAAGAAGAATTAAATTTTAACGATTACGATACTATTCCAGAAATTTATAATGCCCCTCAAATGAAGGCATTAAGAAAAAGTATGGAAGATGGCGATCCTTTAGCAGTCTGTGATATATGTTTTAAGGGCGGTAATCCTCTTATGCCTTATTGGAATAAAAGATGGAAACATAAATTAGATGATCCTAATTTAAGAGATACTGATTACAATGTTAAGTCTTTAGATTACCTAGACGCCAGATTTTCAAATATATGTAATTTTAAATGTAGGATGTGCGGACCAGGATTATCTACTTCTTGGTATGATGATTATATTGCTATAGAAGGTAAATCAGGTGAAAATTGGTTGAAAGAGAGAAAACAAATTCATGCTGACCCAGTTAGTAAATTTACAGCTAAGGATTTACAGAAAATTGAGCATATGAATGTTGGAGGAGGAGAACCTTTTATAACTGCTGATTTTTGGAAGCTTATTGATAGTTTTAACGATGAGCAAAAGAGTGAAATTACTATGTACGTTAATACTAACGGTTCGGTAATAAAATATAAAGGCGAGAATATTATGGATAAACTCGCTAAATTTAAAGAGGTTGTAATAGGAGTTTCTTGTGATGGTTACGGTAAGATAGTTGAATATCAACGTACAGGATTTAAACAAGAAAGATTTGATAAAAACTTTAGTTATATGGTGGATTACTGTAAAGATAGAGATAATCTTATTTTAACTTTAGAGTATACAATAACCAATATGAATGCTTTCCATATTCAGGACTTTATATTTTATATTAAAGATAAGTGGCCTGAAATAGGTTATAATGGTATCCATATGCACTGGGCGACTACTCCTATGTTTTACGCTCCAGCCTTAGCTCCAAAAGTGTTAAGAGATCAAATTTTTGAGTATATAGAAAGTATACAGGTTAACCCAAGAGGAGATGGAGAAATATACTGGCCTGGTCAATTAAGAGAAGTTAAATCTCAATATGCTTCACCGATAGATGATTCGTTAAAACAGTTTAAAAATCATTTATTAACAGCTGACTTAGAAGCAATGAGAAATTTAGGACCTAACAGACATAGTGTAGATCCTACACATTTCCATAACGTATTGGATAAACTTAGAGGAGATAACTGGAGAGATGTAGTTCCTCATATGGCTCCTATTTTAGAAAAATTAATATGAAAACTTACTTTACAGTAGGAAAACTAAGAGGTCAATTTTATTTAACTACATACAAAATTGCTACTTTAACTTTAAGAGAAAGTATATTAGAACTTGAACCTTCTAATAAACAGTTTTTCTGCTACTATAGCTATTCACCAGATAAAGGTGTAAGTATAGTAAATGGAGGTAATAATATTAATTCAAAAAAATATACATTTAATAAGATTGTAAAAGAACCTTTAATATGCTTAGTAAGAAACCCAGAAAATAGAATGGTTACCGGATTCCTACAAGACTTTTGTGATATAGGAGCTCCTTTTCATTCCCCAGCTCAAGAAAAATTTTATAATGCTTTTACATCAAATATAAAGAGAATAGGTGATGCAAAAATTTCCACAGCATCTAAAGTAGGTTTTCATTATTTAAGAAATTATTATTTTGATCATGAAAATAAAGATAAATCATCACCTTATTTTAGACAGTATATAAATACAACAGTCATTAAAGATTTTTTTGTAAGTTTATTTCATAATGATCATATGTTTAGAGCAATATTAATAGATTGGACTTCAGTTGCTATGAACTTAGTACAAGAATTATATACATATGAACAACTAACTGAACTTGGGCATTTAACACGTTATCATGAAAATCTATATAATTTAATAGACTGTAAGTTTATTTCTTCTCCTGAGATAAAAGAGATAAGAGATATTAACTGGCACGCAAGTTATATACATAGTAATAAACCAATTGGTGATATTATTAAACCTATTTTAATGGAAAGTCCCTATTTTAATACTTTAGTAAAAAGTGAAACAGAGTATTATAAAAAATTAAAAAACTTATAAAATAGTTGCCTCTTAATTGAAAAATGACTATATTTATAATAAAGCAAAGATCGACTCGAGAGCGATTTTTAAATTTTTATTAACCGAGTAGCTAAGGCACTCACAAATTTAATGATATGAATACATTTATTTATGAACGTACACCGTTCGACATTTTAGTTAGAAATTTTTTCCAAGACGCAAGCAAAT
>MDTC01277842.1_pt1 | contig 13596 bp, 25 predicted proteins | sample 811181 | NCBI WGS metagenome assembly MDTC01 (sample SAMN05326644, study PRJNA326480) | marine metagenome | isolation source: seawater | place: Pacific Ocean: North | collected 2011
GTCCGACTGGCGAGAATATTATGGATCTAATAAAGAACTTCGATTACTCGTTGAACAGCGAGGGCAAGATCGTTACAAAAAAGAAATCCTAATACTTTGTAGAACCAAAGGTGAGATGTCATATTATGAAGCTAAGCTACAATTTAAACTTGATGTTTTATTTCGAGACGATTACTATAATGAATTTATTGGTTGTAAAATTCATTCAAAACATTTGCCTAAAAAAGAACCAAAATAACAAATTAGCTGTGTACATTGACGTAAAAATAGTATATAATAATCCTATAATAAAAGTAGGAGCTTATATATGATTCTTGTCGATTTCTCTGGTATTGCAATTGCCACAATTGCTGTTAATAAAGTAAATGACGAACAAATGCTTCGGCATATGATTCTCAATTCACTTCGCATGTACAATAAAAAATTCAAAGCTGAATACGGTCAAATGGTACTTGCATGTGACTCATCAAGCTGGCGTCGTGATTACTTTCCACAATACAAAGCAAACCGTCGGTCAGGTCGCACCGAATCAGATTTTGACTGGGCAGAAGCATTTCGTATTATGCATCAAGTTAAAGACGAAATCAAAGAAAACTTTCCTTACAGAGTAATTCATATTGATAACAGCGAAGCAGACGATATTATCGGTACTATGGTCGAACAAACACAAGAGTTTGGTCAATATGAAAAAGTAATGATCGTATCTTCAGATCACGACTTTAAACAATTGCAAAGGTATGATAACGTAAAACAGTTTTCTCCTATGACTAAAAAGTTTGTAGAAGAAACACATCCTCGCCAAAATCTACAACTAAAGATTCTTACTGGCGATGCTGGTGACGGTATACCTAATGTATTATCACACGATGATACCTTTGTAAATGGTGACAGGCAAACGCCGCTATCAAAGAAAAAGAAAGAAGCAATCATTGAAGATCTTGCAGAAGGCGAATTGCTTTATGCAGCTTCATGGTATCGTAACTATTGTCGTAATGAAACTCTTATCGATCTTTCTAAAACACCAACTGCATTAAAAGAAGAAATTGTTTCTGAATATAATTCGCAAGATCCTTGGCATAATAAAGGTAAAGTGTTTCCATATCTTATAAATAAAAACATGAAGATGTTAATTGAATCTGTGGAGGAATTTTTATAGATGGTAAAGTATGTTTTTGAAGTTTTGCAAGAAGCAGCAAAACAAAGACTAAAGGAAGATAAAATTAAAGTTCTAAAACAAAATGAATCTTGGGCTTTAAAAGATGTACTTCGCGGTACGTTTGATTCAACTGTTACGTGGAAAATACCAAAAGGTGAAGTACCATACGAGCCTTCAGAACCACATAACCACCCCGCAAATCTTATCAGAGAAAATACTAAATTCAAGTACTTCGTAAAGGGAATACGAGAGTGTGAAAGTCTGCCTTCGTTTAAACGAGAAAGACTGTTTATTGGTTTACTTGAAGGTATTCACCCTGAGGATGCGGAAGTTGTCGTTAAGATGATTAATAAAGAACCACCGAAGTACATTACTCGACCTATCGTAGAGGAGGCGTTCCCCGGCTTGCTCAAAGATTAACTCTTAACGCACATTAAGGAAGTCAATGTACCCACAACTCAAACCCTTAAAGCAAAAAAAATTACACAAACAAATCAAAAATATGATTCGTAAGGACAAAAGAGTAAAGTTGTATATGATAAACGAAAACTGGCTAAAAGTTAGAAAACAAAAAGATAGACGAAGGCGGAGAGTACTAGAAAAATTATGGAGAATACAGCAGTTATATTTAGTAAAGACTGGGCAATTGCCTTTGCCGTCTTTACAATGATGGGTAAAAATAACTGTGTACAAATTAGTTGATTGAGGTTATAATTATATAATGAATATTTTTATTTTACACGAAGATCCTGTTGTTGCTGCTCATATGCAGTGCGACAAACATGTACCTAAAATGGTGGTGGAAAGCGCACAAATGCTTTCCACTGCTCATCGCATGCTCGATGGTACAGTACAAATCGGTCCATCAAAATCTGGCAAACGTATGGTAAAACATTATCGTTTGTTTGACAATCCACAAATGGATGATGTACTTTACAAAGCTGTACACTACAAGCATCCTTGTACAGTATGGACTATGGAATCCTCAGATAACTATCTATGGCATTGGAATCATTTTGTTGCTCTATGCGACGAATTCGAATATCGCTTTGGCAAAATTCATAAATCAAGTCAACTAAAAGATCCACTATGGTCAATACCAAATAATATTCCAAAAAGCGGTATGACACCATTCAAACTTGCTATGACTTCAAATCCAGAATGTATGTTCGAAGATGCTGTTAAATCTTATCGTGCATTCTATCATACTAAACAAGATCGATTCAAAATGGCATGGGAAAAGACTCGTACTAAACCATATTGGTTCGAGCACAAGGAGGCTTGTTAAATGCCAGTGTATACCGTAAAAGACCTTAAAACACAAAATCAATGGGATGTTAATTGTTCCTATGATGAGTTACAAGAGTTGCTTGATCATAGTCCAGATCTTATTAAAGTATTAACTGTACCACATTTTTCAGCAACAGGCGGTGCCACACATGTAAACAAAAATACTAGTGATGGTTGGAAAGATCTTTTAGGTAGAATTAAAAAAGGCTCTGGCAAAGGGAATACAATTAAAACATGAGGTTTATACATGAAGAAGTTGATCTTGGATATCAAGACTTGGATGCTAACACAGGTAAACACGGGAGAACTTATACTGCTCCTGATGGTAGTAGGTTTCCTAGTATTACTACAGTTTTAAGTATACTAAGCGAAGAAGGTATTGCGAAGTGGAGGGCTCGTGTAGGGGAGGAAGAAGCAAATAAAATCAGCACAAAGGCTGCTGGTCGTGGAACCCTAGTTCATTCAATTATAGAAGGATACTTAAAGAATGAAAGCATTGAAGAATATCTCCCGCACATTAGACAAAGCCTCGAAAACCTACGTCCGATTTTGGATAACCGGATTGGAAAAATCTACGGTCTTGAGGTACCTCTTTATTCTAATCACCTTGGCCTTGCTGGTCGATGCGATTGTATTGCTGAGTTTGATGGTGTACCATCTATTATAGACTTTAAAACATCACGTAAGCCGAAGAAAAAAGAATGGATTACTAATTACTTTGCTCAGATGGCTGGTTATGCTGTTATGTTTGAAGAACGTACTCATAGACCTATTACTAATACAGTGGTTATCATGGATGTAGATGACAATGAACCTTTAGTGTTTAAAGAGCATCGTGATAACCACATTCAGCTTCTTATCGATACTAAAAAAGAATACGATACACGTAAATTATTTCACTAAAAGAAAAAAAATTACAAGTGGTTGTTTTTATTAGATAACTACGTGCACTTTTTTGTGTACATTTCGGCAAAAATAGTATATAATATATCTATAAAATGAAAAGAGGAGATATATTATGAATAGACCAATTTCAAACGCAGCTTATAAGCGAATGATTAATACACTAACACCTGACAGACAGCGTGAAAGTGTCGAGCGTATGCTTCGTGTTATTCCAGTATGGTTGATGGAAGAAGCTGAATGCGCAGTTCAAAATCCTAAAGTGATTAAGCATCTCGAGTCTCGCCTTAAGCAGGCTCGATTGATGATGTCTTCTATCATTGCAAATGGGAGAGTTATATAATGGAATATCATTACGTAGCATTGGAAAAATTATTCAGTTCACTTGCAGTTGACATGTCAGAAGAAAACATGCGTAAGCAGCTTTTAACTCTGACTTCAGACGAAGTTCGTAAGTTAAAAGATCTTATGGAAATGTGTGGTTATACATACAATCATGAGGTGGCAAATTGACAGTATACCTAGATATGGATGGAGTCATTGCAGACTTCTTTGGAGCCATCAAACAAAAATTTGATGTAGATCATTGGAAATCTCTTAATGATAGAGAAGCAGCATTTGCATCTCTTCGTAACACGGGCTGGTTTTATACGCTTCCTAAGTTTCCGGAATCAAATAAAATTGTAAGCTTTGTAGAAGATATTACTGATGGTGATTGGGGTATCTGTTCTTCTCCACTTCGAGGTGATAGAGATAACTCAGCGTATTGGAAACGTAGATGGTTAGAAGATAATCTTTATGTTCCACCGCTTATTGAGAATATGATCTTTACTTCTAATAAACATAAGTATGCTTGGAATAAACTTACTCGTAAACCAAACATTCTTATTGATGATCGACCAGATAATATCCGTAGATGGATTGAGGCTGGTGGTATAGGCATTGTTTTTCAATGTGATCAAGATGACATAGAAACTTTATTTAGCAAATTGGAGATAGCGATTGAACGTGCAAGAACTTTTGAACTTAAGAACGCAGTTTGAAGAAACAACTGAAGACTTTAAACTTGAACAGCGTGGTTCAGATATAAATACTCTAAAATGGTTTGTTGAAAATGGACATAAGTCCAATTCCCTTCGTGATGGATACCAGATGGCATTTGAAATTGCCGAGACTATTATCACGGAGTACGAAAATGGCAGACAAGAAGACAATCGAGGGTTTGGATGAAGCTGATACCAATGGTGACGGCCATATATCATCTGATGAATTGGAGATGCATTTGGAATTCAAGCGTAAAGAGCTTGAAGACGCAGATGCACAACGTGATGCTATGAGAAAAATGACGTGGTTTGCATTATTTGGTATGTTACTTTATCCTGCAATTATTCTTATTACAACAATACTTGGACAAGATAAGGCGGCTCAATTAATTAGTGACATTGCACCTACATATTTTGTGTCAATATCTGTATTAGTTGCAGCATTCTTTGGGGCTGATGCCGTAAAAGGTAAAAAACCAGCACCTAAGAAATAATGGCAAAATGGATGCTAATAATGGTCACCGTTGTAAGCGGTGATCCTGTTGCAGAGAGTATAGATATATTTGATGGTTTAAATAAATGTTTTGTTGCAAAAACAGAGCAGGAATTTAAGTATGATTTTAGAACTATGAAGCGAGATTGGTTGTGTATTAGAGTAGAAGGACAATGGGACTATCTTCTTCGTTATTAGAGGTTATTATGAAAAGACTTATTTATCAGGTTGCAGTAGGTGCAAAATCTAAGCTATATAATCATTGTATTGGTTCCGTTGCAAAATATTGTGACGAACACAATATTGATCATATAGTACAAACTGTTCCTAAGTTGCGTATTAAACCTGATGTTTTTATGACAGGGCGTAGCACAGAATCTTACGAGAAACATGGCGGTTTTCTTCCTATTTTTGAGAAGGAAAACGCCTTTTCTTATTTCAAAGACTATGATCAAATTGCAATTATTGATGCTGATATTTGGATTAGACCAGGTTCATCAAATATTTTTTTAGAAATAGATGCTGATGCAGATTTTGCTGGAGTAGTTGAAAGTGAAATGCCTATTGAGCCATGGTATAATCAAAAAATACTAGGTTATTCTCGTATGCAATATGGAACTCTTAAGATTCCTGCATGGTATGGTCAATACAACGATAAAACTGGATTTCCATTTATGAATATGGGAATGATGGTTATGAATAATTCATTTGCTAAATATCTTAATGATGAGACTCCAGAACAATTTATTCGTAGATCAGAATTTAAAAAATTTGTTGATGGTATAGGACCATATAAATGGTCAACTGATCAGACACTACTTAATTATTGGGTAAACACATGTGGTATGAATGTACAAAGACTCGATTGGAAATGGAATGCTCTCTTTACTGCAGTTGAATCTGATAAGATAAAAGAAGCAAACTTTGTACACTTTTTCTTAAAAGATAAATTGCCTAATAAAGGTGAAAATGTAAAGGAGCTAATGGCTAAAGTATGATTATTGATAATATTAATAAAAAAATATTTGTGCATATTCCAAAAAATGCTGGTATGACAATTAGACATAGTCCGTTTCTTAAAGATAGAATTTTAATTAATGGAGCTCATACACATAAAAGCCAAGAATATACGAATAAGTTGCTAGAAACAATGAAAGCAATTGGTGACCACCACGGCATTGAACATGCAAGGTGGATAGATCTAAAAGAAAAATATACTAAAGCGCACGATGCATTTGCTATTATTCGTAATCCATGGGACAGAGTTGTTTCGCGGTATTTCTTTGCTAAAAAGGTTATTGAAGTTGAAAAGAAACAAACTCAAAAATACGCAGATACATCTTCATTTGAAGCTTTTTTAGAAGAAAGACATAAATGGGGTGATAAAGAATATATGTGGCATAGAGCTATTCGCGGCTGGTATCCTGCAACTGATCACGTTACCGATAGTAAAGGTAAACTGAAATGTGACATGCTAAGATTAGAACATCTTAATAAAGATTTAATTGCTTATTTTAAGATTCCAATGATGTCGCGACCAAGAAATGTAACTGCTATGAATAAGGGTACATATAGAGATATGTACAACAAAGAAACAATTCAAATTATCGCTGATTGGTATAAAAAAGATATTGATATGTGGGGATTTGATTTTGATAGCGGACCAACTAAAAATTATTGGAGACTAGATAATGAGTGAACTCGGAAATCTATTTAATAAGTATGGATGTGATAAAACTAAAAAACACAAATATGAAAAGATTTATGAACCTGTATTTAAAAAACTAAAAGATAAAACCGATTTGCGAATCTTAGAAATTGGTGTATTTCATGGTCATAGCACAGAGGCTTTATTAGATTATTTTCCTCATGCACACATGTATGGCATTGATATTTTTGAACGCACAAATCCAGAAGATATTGAAGCGTATATGGATCATGACGATCGTACACACTGGTTAAAAGCTAGTAGTACAGATCCAAATCTATACAAAATGTTACGTGAAAAGTTTGGCAAATCAACTAAATTTGATATTATTATTGATGATGGTATGCATACTCCTAAAGCAAATAAAGAAACGTTTGAAAATTTGCATCGAACTTTAAAAAGAGATGGTGTATATTTTATTGAAGATGTTTGGCCATTAGAATTAATGAATGATGAAGAAATGGAACACCAATGGATTAAGAGATTTCCTGATAGATACAATTTAATGGATAATCAATTATTTCTTAATTCTTTAGAAAGATCTGGTTTAAGAGTATTAAGACACGATCATCGTAAACTAACTGGTCATGCAGATAGTTACGTAATAGAGTTAAGATCATGAAAGCGTATGTAATTACTATATTAGGTCATACGTTATCAGAAGTAGCTGCAGAGACTTGTATAGCATCATCACAATCATTTGGAAATGAATTTAAAGTAGAAACATTTGAGGCTTGTACCCCTATTGACTGTGGCGAAGTAATGTCTGATTATGGTATTCAGTGGGATTATCCGTGGGAAGGTGAAGAAACTGATATGAGGACCGGTTTACGACTATCAGCATACCAAACCCGTGATCCTCTTGCTCGAATAGCGTGTGCAACTAGTCACTATAAGTTATGGCAAAAATGTCAAAATGATAATGAACCGATTTTAATTCTTGAACATGATACAGTCTTTCGTAGAAAACTTGATCCTGAATTTGTTTTAAATTCAAGATATAATATTGTTGGCTTAAATGATCCAATTGGAGCAACTCGTAGAGCAAGGCAATTTGATCAACAAGTTAAAGCTGCAAGAGAAAAAGGCAATGCAATTTGTAAAATACCATCTGTTGATGCATTTGATGTTCCTCAAGGTTTAGCTGGAAACAGCGCATATATAATTAAACCTAAAGGAGCTAGTGCTGTAATTGCGGCAGTAGATGACTATGGATTATGGCCAAATGATGCCATTATGTGTAAACAGTTGGTAAAAAGAATGGGTGTTACAACTAAATATTATACACATGTTCAAGGATTACCATCAACAACTACGGATTAAAAATGAAATCTTTTGTAATTACAATTGAGTCGATTGAAAAATCAGTACAAGCTGCAAATAGATGCATAAAAACTGGTAAAAAATATGGATTTGAAATTGAAAAATTTAAAGCTACAACACCAGCAGATAATCCAATTGAAATCATTCATAAATTAGGTATTTCTCCGCAAGGATTTGCAGAAAAATACTCTCGAAGAGAAAATTGTATTGCTGCATTTTTATCACACTATTATCTATGGAAAAAAGCTGTAGATACAAATGAGAATATTATTATTTTTGAGCACGATGCTATTATTACTGGTTCATTACCAGAAAATTTTAAATTTAATAAAGTAATTACATTTTCAAAACCATCATATGGAAAATTTAATACACCAATAAAAATTGGAGTTGATGGTTTAGTGCAAAAACAATATTTTGGTGGAGCTCATGGATATATAGTAAGTCCAGAAGGTGCAAAGATATTAATAGAAAAATCTAAAATAGAAGCAGCTCCAACAGATGTGTTTTTAAATTTAAATTTATTTCCATGGTTAGAAGAATTATATCCATGGATTTGTATAGCTTCTGATTCATTTACTACAATTCAAAAAGAAGCAGGATGCTTAGCTAAACATAGATATGACGAAACATACGAGATTATATAATGGAACAAAAAATTTCAGATAGAGTATTTTTAACTGGCTGTGATCATAAAACAGAATGGCAGCTGCCATGGTTTCTTAAGAACTTTAAGAAACAACGAAATAAAACTAAAATTGTTGTAGCAGATTTTGGTATGTCACCCGAAATGAATAAATTTGCTGTAGCTCATCCGTGTGTAGAAGCGGTAATGAATATTCAGACTAAGGGTAAAGAAAAAGGTTGGTTTCTAAAGCCGTTAACAATGTATCATGTGCCATCAAAAGAAACAATATGGCTTGATACTGATTGCCAAGTAATGAAAAATATTGATGGTTTATTTGATTTGTTAGAACCGAATAAACTAAATATGGCCGAAGATAAACCATGGACAAAAAGACGCGGTGAAATGTGGTACAATTCTGGAGTAGTAGGATTTATCGGTAAACCTAATATCTTAGTTCAATGGGCCAATGCGATTCATAAAGAACAAAATATCGGTGATCAAGAAATGTTACATGGCCTTTTAAATCCTATTACTCAAATGTCAAATATTAATCCTTTACCACAAAAATATAATGTATTAAGATTAATGATCGAAAATGATAACTATAATGGTCAAATTAGCATTATGCATTGGACTGGAGAAAAGGGTAACGATAGAATTAGGAGTATGATGTAATGGCAAGAATCGTACAAATAATTGGAAATGGTGATTCAGCTGCATTTTATAATGAAGCACCAAAAAGAAAGGGTCTTAAGCTTACATGCAACTTAGCTCCGTTTGAAGTTGAAGGAGTATACGCTACTTGTATTGTAGATTTTAAAATGATGAATACTATTCATAAAGGAGAAATTCAAGTACCTGGAGAATGGATTTGTGGTGCACGGCCAAAAGAATATTGTAATAGAAATCCTAAATTTCATCTACAAATTGCAGGTCAAATTAAAGAATTCTATACTAAACTACCTAAATACGCCGCTAATTATACAGATTTGAATTGCGGTCATATGGCAACTTATTATGCATGTGAGAAACTAAAAGCTGATGAAGTACATCTTTGGGGATTTGATTCTATATTTGATTTTAATCTACGTAGTTACACAGATCTTGTCATAAACTCTGACCGTGGAGGTATGAACAACCATCGCCTTGCAAATAATTGGCGGCCATTGTGGAAAAATATGTTTAAAGATTTCGATGGTACAGGTAAACATCAACACGTAAAATTTGTATTACATCATAAACATGATAAATTAAAATTTAAAGCTTCAGATAATGTTGAAATTGAAGTCCATGGCAAAAAATAATCATATAGCAATTTTAAAAAAAGAAATTTTATTAGCTGAAGAAAAAATGAAATATAGTATTGCTATGAAACCTATTGTTGTTTATTTAAAAAAAAGAGTAGATGAATTAAACGAAAAATAAACATGTACATTGCTTGCATTATAGGGTATAATAGACCTACAATTGAAGAGGAGCAATCATGAATATTATTGAAGTAATTGGTGGTACAGCGAAAGAACGGCAGCTTTGTACAAAAGCTGCAGAATTTGCTGTACATAAACTTATGCCACGTATGAAAACATTAGATATTACTATTGAAATTAAAAATATCTATGACACAGTTGATGGATATTGTTTACAGGTCGATAATCGTACATTCGAAATAGAGATTCAAAAAGGAATTGATGTAGATGATATGATTACAGCTGTCTTTCATGAGATAGTACATGTTAAACAGGGTGCCCGTAAAGAGTTAGTTGATACTGGCTTTTGCACAAAAACTTGGTGCGGCGTAGAATATATCTGTATTACAAGTACAACGAAAGAATACATGGCCCAACCTTGGGAAGCTGAAGCTTATTATTTACAAGAAGAATTATTTACGGAGTATGCAAATGGCGCGTAAATTTAGAGATAAATACTTGAATACACCAGAAATTAACTTTAAAAACCATTGGGCTGTAGGTATAGAGTATGCTATTATTGGAAGTCGTGGTGATAAATATACAGTAGGATTCACAGATAAAGGTTTTTCGTGTGAGTGTATTGGTATGGCAGTGCACGGAAAATGCAAACATACAAAGGAAATATCTGATAAATGGCTATCAGCCTAGAACGATTATTTATAGCAATTGCAACGCATCTATTAACAATATATTTCATCTATAATAGTTTATATGTAGATGGAGCATATTGGTTATTAGCTATTGTTTTTGTTTTATTTCAATTACAAGTTTTTTCTGTATCTACTTTTTTGCATAAGGGTGTAACACACGGCGTGTGGAGATTTAAATCTAAATTTGTAGAACAATTAATTGTTATTTACTTGTCAATATCTGGTCATATATTTCCTGGTGGTCCATTAGATTGGGCAGTTGTTCATAGATTGCACCACGATCATTTAGATGATGATCTTGATTCTCATAGTCCTTCTAGAATAGGAATGTTAGCTGCGCACTTTCATCTATGGAAACCTACGCCTGAACATGCCACTGTAGAACGTAAAGTTTATTTTGATTTACTAAAAAATTATAGACATTTATGGATTTTTAGTCGATATCCAAAATCAATAGCTTTTGCATTATGGTCTATTATTATTGTTATTTTTGGTATAGAAGGTCTTAGTATATTAGCAGCAGCATCATTTGTAGAATTTCATGGATTAGGTGTTATTGACGCATATGCACATACAAAAAAAGACGAAACTCGCAATGTACCATGGTATGTGTGGATTATAGGCTTTAATGATCCTGAAGCAATGTATCATAAAGAACATCATGAACATCCATACGCATATAGTTTTAATCCAGGATGGTTAGATTATCCATCCCGCCTCATGGAATTATTTGCAAAATGTGGTATAGTTGATATTAAAGGCAAAAAATTAGATGTACTATCTAAGACTAAAATTTGATAATGATGAATCTATTGACATATATCCATATGAAGATGAACTAAGTCAAAGATGGTTTAACGAAGTACGAAAAAATATTAATAATATATGGGAACGCGATAGAATTTATGGTTTAAATGATGAAATAACATATGATAGAGTTTATGAAAAACTCAGCAAATCAGTAGGTATTATAAAATTTTATGAAGATTTGCCAGATACTGAAGATCTTAATGAGCTTCATACACACTTCGAAAGAATGATGGAACCAGAGTTTTTTAATAAAGCTCCACGATTAATACAAGATCATATTATTAAGTATAACGTAAATATTCATCATCTTGAAAGTATTAATAGTAAACGTATAGTGTGTTCTTTTAAAAATCCAGATAGGTTTTTATTAGAAGAATCTGATCAAAAAAGATTTAATTTTAATCAAGTTCCTGGTACAGTATGCATTAATTATTGCCATGTTGGTAAACCAATGTATGATATATATCACGACAATGATGATATAGCAGAGAAAATTGTAAATCAAGAAGCGTGGTCTGCAGATTTTACAATTGTGTATAAACACGATAAACATATGCCATTTGACTCAAATGCAGAAAAATGGTGTAATAAAAATAATATAAAACCTAGATCTTGGGGATTAATTGATGTTGGCTATAGTTCTTCTACTCTTCCCGAAGGAATAGAATATATAGAATCAATAAAAATTAAATTTGATTATGAAGGAGCTATGACAGATCAATGGGAAAATTGGATGAATTTGCCGGACTTATTCCAAATAAACAACGCCAAGTAAATAGAGCTCCTACTCGTTGGAATTTTGGTTATATTATCAATGGTAAAAAAACAATAGATCCATATTTAGGATTAGGTCAATTTAATCTTGGTTTTAAAAGACAAGACATAATTGATTATGTTTATAAAAAACTTTTAGATAATACCTTTGAAGCAGCCGAAGATTTAAATAATCTTAATGATGGTAATTTATATTTACATGATATTTCATTTCAATTAAGTAATTCTTTATATCAAGAAACTGGTTATTATAACTTTTCTTCTCTCTCTGGAAGTGATGCTAATGAAGGCGCATTAAAATTAGCAGCTGTATACCACAGTATAAAGGGAAATAACAAATCTCAAATTATTAGTTTTGACGGCAGCTATCATGGTAGCACATACCTTAATTATAGCATGGGAGATGAGAGACTTTTTTCAAATCCATTTTATAATTTACAAAAGCCAGACTTTATTAAAAGAATAAGACATCAAGATCTAACTAAAATACCGTGGGACAAAGTTATGTGTATATTTATTGAACCGCGCGCATGGGCATCAGGATTAATAGAACCTCCAATTGAATTTTGGAATGCATTAAAAATTATTAGAGATACATTTGATGTATTAATTGTTATGGATGATATATTCACTGGAGGCGGTAAAACAGGTAATTGGTGTGGGTGGAAATCTACTCCAATTACACCTGATATATTTACTCAAGGTAAAGCAATTACTGGTGGTTATTTTCCGCTATCTCTTACGTATTATTCAAAACAAATAAAATCTATTTTACCTGATGATTTTTTATGGGAACATGGATTCACAAATAGTTTTAGTTCTTCAGGTACATTAAGTTGCTTAGCATATAGAGAAGCATATAAAAAATATGATTATGAATCTGTTAATAAAAGGGCTATAGATATTTTAGGAGAAAGAATTAGAAGTCAATTCGGTAATATTTTTATGATTGATGATTGGAAAGGAATACAAGTACCTTTAAATGCCGATGACGAATATTTTTATTTACTAAAAGATATAAAATTATAAAAAAAGTGAAAATAATGCGTTTTAGGCATGTACAAATCGGTAAAAACAGGGTATAATGGTCCTATAATAAAGAAGGAAGAGGAGCCTTAAATGTTTACTAAATCACAAATCGAACTGCAAGCCCACATCGAAGCTAAGAATGCTGAAGGTAAGAAGTGGATGGATGAAAATCCTGGATCTTTTTACGGCATGACTGTCACTGATCCTGCACATTGGGCAGATCAGGGTATTACTACTGTCGAGCAGTATGAGTACCAAATGGAGTACTATGGTCTGTTTGACTATATTGCTGGCTTAACATCAAAGGGCAATGCTCGATA
>MDTC01264580.1_pt1 | contig 13594 bp, 15 predicted proteins | sample 811181 | NCBI WGS metagenome assembly MDTC01 (sample SAMN05326644, study PRJNA326480) | marine metagenome | isolation source: seawater | place: Pacific Ocean: North | collected 2011
AAGGTTCGGATGGTCATTTTCTTTCCTGTTGTGGGGGGGGGCATTGAGGGGGGTGGGTACTTACCTTATATGATTTAGTCTTTATCGTTGCTCTCAACTCCTGTATTTGATTTGATGATCTTTTCAAGGTGATCCATCATGCGAGGGGCAATGTCGAGTGCTGAGTATCCACTGATACCATTTGGTAATCTATCTCCACTAACACCAAGTCCAATACCAACAAGTTTTATGCCTTGAGCCTGAGCCTGTAGTCTCATGGACTCCATATACCTCTTTTCGTAATCCTCACCATCAGTTAGAAAGAACGCAATGCGGTGGGTTGCGTCTGATTGAGCGATCATATCAATCGCACTTTCACCATAACAAACAATACTAGTACCGCCACTACATCTTTTCTTACGAAGCAAGTCTGGATGATCTCTTTGCCACCTATCATCGAGTCCTTTAATGATATTGGTAACAGGTTTATAATTTGTACTTGCCATAGGAACATCGCTATCACCATAAGTATACATGACGAGTGCAGAGGTGGAGTCTACTCCAATAGATTGACAACTCGTGTGTAGAGCATGAATCATTGAAATACACTCTTTCCAATAGTTCCCTGAGGGCGTGTTATTGCGATAGTTCATTGAATCGCTACCATCAATAGCGAATGAGAAAGACGCTCTTACTTTTGGTTTCTGATACATTTTATGATAGCGATCTCGATTGACCATTCCTGTACGAACACTTGTAAGCGTATTAACCAATGCACTTGATCGAGTATTCAACCTCGACCCAATGAAGTTAGGTGCTACAAGTTGGTTTTGGATCTCTAAAGCTCGGCGAACTTTATTTTTCCCTTGATTAATGGCCGATAAAACTTTGGTGTCATAAGCGTTTGGCATAGTAGTCTCCTTTCAAGAGTTTGATAATGAAGAGTAACTTAAAGCAACTTGCGATAAACAGGCTTGGCACCGTTTGGGATATATAACTCATGGTCAAGGTGTTGCTTGTTTTTGTTCACTTCTTTCTCCATTGCTTTGCTAGGGTCTAAGGCTTCTCCCTCTCCATCAAGTAGACGCTTGATTTCATCAAGACTCATAGGACTCTTACCTGCGTCTTTACCATCACCTTTATCTTTACCCTCTCCTTGTCCTTGACCATCACCTTTATCTTTACCCTCACCTTGTTCTTTACCATCACCTTTACCCTTGCCTTGTCCTTTACCCTTGCCGCCACCTCCGCCTTTACCCTTGCCTTTACCTCCGCCTTTACCCTTGCCTTTACCCTTACCCTCCTCGGGGGGTTCTTCAAGCAACTTATGTAAAGCGTTAATGATCTCAACAGCCACATACACAGGGGTATGTGCAGACGAAGCCCAATCTGTATTTTTGGGTTTTAACTCAGACCAAATAGGGCGTAAGTGTTGAACTAAGTCTTTTGCTTCTTGGCCGTACTCAGAGTAGACTTTCTTTGAGTCCTCATTAATCCAACCTTTACCACTGTCTCTAAGAGCCATCATAAAGTCAGAGGGTACATTATTCCCACGATGTTCTGACTCTAGTTGATGACACCATTCCTGTATTGAAAAGAAGCGATGTTCAACCTCTGGAAACTCAAGGCTCATTCCTGGTTCAAGTCTCATATCAGCAGTGATGTTTGTCCATTTAGGCATATTACATTTGTAATACTCGATACTTTGATCTAGGTGTCTACCAACACGAGTACGAAACTCTTCATAACTAGGGAAGCGACCATTCGCACAATCACAGATCACATGACCTGCTTCATGCACACCGCCACCCACACCTGCACTTGCGTTAATAGTAGTAACGCCTGCAGCACTTGGGCTAGGCAAATACAAAGTAGTAGATTCTGGAGAACTTTGGAACTTGTATTGAGCGTCTTGATAGATTGCTCTTAACCAACGATCTTTTGTTGTGTAATCTTCACCACGAACTTCACCAATTGATCGACCAAAGACCAACCAAGGAAACGCAGAGGATACAGCGAAAGTACCACCTTGTCTCACGACATTCACTCCCTTTGGGAGCATGGTAGTCAAACCTTTAAAAGCCCCACTAGCGAAGCTTAAAGGATCACGCTTGTGATAATTTTTCAAATCTGATTGAGGTAAGTTAGGTTGCATGAGGACTCCTTTAAAAAGGTTGGCGTGTACCATTTATAAGATCAAAACATTTTCAATCGCAAAAAAAGCGACATACTCATGGTATGAAGAGTAACTGGTGTCAGCGAACAATTTTTTACAAAGTTACTCTTCATTCAACTGCCCTGTTGTTTTTTCGCTTCTCAATGAAGCATTTCATATAAGGATTACAGTGTAAACTCACTCTCTAAAGGAGAAACCTAATGGTCGATGTAAAGAAAAAGAATCGTCAAGCCCCTAACCTCTACACCCTCGCTTATAATTACTTCTGTGGTATCAAGCGTAAAATGAGTCCACTTACTGTTGCTGAGATCAAAAAAGCAGGGTTCAGTCCCGCAGTCCGACCCTCAAACTATGTCGAAGATACCAATGAAGGTTGGATGCAGAACTCAGCTCTATTCCTCAAAATCAATCACTTGATTGTAAGTGGACCAGCAGGTACAGGAAAAGATATTCTCATTGAAGCGTTTTGCCACGCTTTCAATATCCCATTGGCTCGTTTTGCCTTTAAGCAGGGTACAAATCCAGTAGATTGGATCATTCGTACTACTCTGAGAGAGGGTTCAAAAGGTGGTACTGAAACAGTTGAGGTCGATGGGGATTTGCTTAAAGCGTGTCGTGGGATTACCATAAAGCGTGATTTTACTCAAGCGTCTGAGACTATCCTTAATGAGACTATCAAGGATATGGAGAAAAATGGTTATCGTGTGATTAATGAAGGTGGGATGTTAACCATCACAGTGCCCGCAATCATTCTGTTCTCTGATTATGACAGAGCAACGCCAGATCAACTTGAGATTTTGCGTCAAGCACTTGAGTTAGGCAAGGAGAAATTAACAAATCCAATCACCGGTGAGATGTTTGACATCTTGCCTAACACTCGCTTCTACTTTACCTCAAATAGTGGGGCAGATGGTGATGGTGGTCGTGGAAATATCACTCAGATGAAAGACTCTAGTTTATTGAGTCGTTGCGTGGGTATCTATGCTCCACCACCAACACCTAAGTTTGAGCGTATGGTGGTACAAGCAGAGTTTCCTCAGTTTGATACTGATCAAGTGAAACTCTTGGTGGACTGTAATAGAGCTATCAGAAAAGTAGCAGAAGAACAAGCAATGGGATTAGAGATCACTTTGCGTCAAGCAAAGCAATGGGGTCACGCTTGTCTCACTGTCATGGAAGACTTGGGTATAACTGACTTTAAAAAGGCTCTTAAGCGTTCGTTTGCAATCATTAAAGGACACTTGAATGAGAAGCACAATCAAGACGCTCTTGAAGGGGCAATCGACCCCTACTTGAGATCAGATGTAGTAGACGCTCAGAGTCAAGATAACTCTGATGTTTGCCCGATTGATCTGTAAGTTACTCTTCTAATCTTAACCATGTTGACTTCGTAAAGGAGAAAAAATGATGAATACAAAGCAAGCAAAACAACTCATCACTGAGGGTGCGAGACAACTTTTCCCTCGCATACTACCAAGTAGATTACAAGAAGCTCGTAAGGCTCTATTGACTCACTTGGGTATGACTCTTGATGACTTTGGATACTACCCAAGTGGTCAACCCAAGTTTGAAAACCTTTGTTCCCAAGTGGTTAAGTCTCTCAAGTCAAGCGGTGAGATGACAACACAAGGTTGGGAATGGTCATGGGTCGAGGGTGTTGAGTGTTCACCACCTCAGGTCGTGATTGAAGAAGTTACCTTGAATATGTTTTTTGAAGACTTTATAGATGACGATTTTGAAAATGTACCAAGTATATATGACTTAAGTTGTGAAGAAACTGTAATCAGATTAGTTGCGACTACTTCTTGTTTTGGGAAAGTGGTACAGTCTGATTCAGACTGTCAGGGTTGTCCTCTTTTTGATCTTTGCTTAGAGAAAAAAGGGGTGGTCAAGATTGCTCGTAAAGAAGCAAAGTTGGCTAAAAAAGAAGCCTTAGAAAAAGCCACTGAAATGGGATACGACTTGAAAAATCTAAAAATCCCTAAGTCTGCTCGTATCCATGAGTTATCACAACATACTTGTCTATTTGAAACTACTTGCATTGTAAGTAGTGAGCCTATCCTTAAAGGTGAAGTTGCTGTCCACATTCCATCTTGGGGGATGGTGAAGCCAGTGATTTCAGAAGCACTATTGGCGTTAAAAAATATTTAATCAACTCTAAAAAAGGAGAATCATTATGACTACAAGAGAAGAACTACTACAATACGCTCAAAGCGTTCACCTCGCTATCCACGGTACTGATATACCTCGCTCTGTGAACACCTCAGACCACCCCTATGGTGGGTTTGACCTTGATCTAATCAAAGACCTTGTAAATGGTGATTTGGTAAAGTCTCAAGTGAGGAAGTTTGAGGCCGATCTTAAAGAAGAAGTTAAATCACTCTTTGATCTTCTACAGAAAGATTGTCCAATCAAGGTAACAAAAGGGAGTAAAGACAAAAGAGGTCTTGAGGGTTTTATTCTTCATTCTCAAGACCCTATTCATGGGAGTACAGGCAAGGCACTTTTTGTTTACGATATATTAACTAATAAGTCATGTATGGTAAGGTCTTCTGCCGTTAAGGTTCGTATACCTAAGCATGGAGAAAGAGACATTCTCAGAGAGACTTACGCCGCTTGTAGTGCATTGCACCCTCACTTCACTACAGGTAAACGAGTTGAACTTAAAGCAGACACCTCTCGTAAAGGATACCTTGTATCAGACGCAAAATTAGACCCTAACTTAAATGGTGATGGTTTCTACCAAGTCCAAGTACAGTGGAATGACCATCAAAGTCCTCAGAATGGAACTTATATATTAACAGAACTCGACATTATTAACTAACTCAACTTCCAAGATGGAGAACTAAAATGAATGTAAATCAACTTATTAACACAATGAACAATCGAAACCTCTCACTGACCATTCGTACTAAAGCAGCCGCACAAGTGTGGGAGTTGCAAAACAGAATGAATAAGACTCTCAAATCCTTTAAAAACGAGCTTATTGACCAATCCAAAGGTGAGGGTCAAGACCTTGAGATTCTTTCTTCTGAGGGTAAATACACCACTACGGTACAGATTCAACCTCCGACACCTAAGATTGACACTCTTGATCCAGATTTATTGAGAGAGGAACTAGGCAGAGAACTCTTTGAGAAGTATATTGCTCACTCTTACACGATTAAGTGGAGTGAGTTCAGAAACGCTCCGAATGACCACAAAGAAGCGTTCTTTAATCTACCAGGACTTGAGCTAAAGCAAACTTATCAGGTAAAGTTTGAGCGTTCATAACTTCACTAACTCCCATAAAGGAGAACTTATGAATATACACGAGAATAAACGAAGAGACTTCCACAAAGCTTATCAAAGTGGACTAAAGCCACATCAGATTGGAGAGAAGTTCGGGTATTCTGAAATGGATGTCGTCCTTACCCTCAGACACCCTAGTCCAAAGATCAGAGGGGCAAATTACAAAGGACTCAAAGTACCTGTTCCTGTAGATGAGGTAGTGGAAGCATTTTATAACAACTCTCTCGACCAACTTGCGAATAAGTATCACCTAAGTCGTGCTACTTTGATTAAAAGGCTTCCAGAAGAATTAAGGACAGGTCCTGGCAGACCAAAGATCAAAAAGCATGATAAACTTTCCATCGAAGAAAAGAACGATATTATCAATCGCTATTACAGGTCTGCAAGAAAGTTAAATGCTTGTGGTGTCTCATCTCATATAGCAAAGGCGGTTCTCACCGAATCAAACATCCCCCTAAAGAATTCTAAACCCGTGCAGAAAAGGTATCAAGTAGCCTTGCTAGATTGTCTGATTTGTAGCCACAATGAAAATAAGATCGACTCTCAAGAGTTGTTAGTGGCGAGTCGTATTTTATACGAACTAACTACGGATAATCCTAAAGTATGGAAAGGTCAATTACTAGATTGGTTTTTAGTTGGTCGATTAAATAAGCCTCTTATGGTCTGTATCAACAAGGCTATTGATGATGTTTTGAACTTAAAGGGGTATGAAGAAGATGGATGTGCAAATATGTAGTCAGTGTAACTGGCCTATGGAGAACTCCCACTACCAAGTCTGTTGGACTTGTTGGAGAGAAAATCAAGGATATAAGAGGATTAAGTCTGATGACCGATACGATGAACTCCAAAAGGTCATACATCAACTCTTAGAAGAAACACCCGATACTTCTCAGTTAGAATCACATATTAAAGCTCTCCAATCACAAGTCCACCAACTTAAATTAGAAGTTAGTCAACTTAGGTATGAACAGTCCAATGCAAAGATAGATCAAGGTCTGATAAAAAAACTTTTAATGTTTTGTCATCCAGATAGGAATCAAGACAGGAAAGAAGTAGCGGATGAAATTACTAAGATACTTCTTTCTTTAAGAGAGAAATAACTAATATCCACGATACATAGAAATATTCTCTCCGAACAAGTCTCTAATATCATCACCTCTTTTTCTATCTGCGTAGATTTTAACGAAGTACCCTAATCTTTTAGGAAAACTAATCTTGTAATGTACTTCAACCTTCTCATAACTTCTTGCTCCGCTCGACAACTGCGAAACAGGAATAGATCTTTGTTTCCTTTTAGATCGGTCAAAAAAGAAATAAGGTGTTGCACTTTTACCACGACTCAAACTTTCAACTCTCCGACCCACTAAATCGTATACTTCTCCTAGATATGAAATCTTTATTTCCATATCGTTTAACTTCAATCCCTTGTAATCCTCTGTCTTGGAGTCAATACTCACGATTGAAAAGTCTATTCCAGATAAGGATTCAAAACGCTTCTTGAGTTGCTTCTCTTCTGACTTTAGTTGTCTTTTTCTGGCAGATAGGAAGTTTAGAAGACTTGCTCTTCTCTCTAGTCGTTCCACTCTTTTCTCTAGGTCATTGATATGTTTCATGGTGTTCTCCTTTAAAGAAAAGAGGGGATAAAAGGTTTATTAATAGTCTTTTTATATCTTGCTTTCTATGTTTATATGAAAGGACTAGACATGAGAAGATCAGCCACAGAGACTATTCGCAGTCTTGAAACAAGAATCGCTCGTCTTGAGAGACAATCTTTTAGATTCCCAAGAAAGCCTAAACCAAACACCTTAACTTTGGTTGAGTCTGAGTCTGGATTTCATCAGTTTCAAGTGAGTGGTAAAGCTAATATAACTACAGAGGACATCGTTGGCGTTGCTCTGCGTGTTTTGGGTTATAGTCCTAGTTCTCAATGGTACGCACAAGAACTAGATGGAGAAGCCCGTAGATATTCTGATGGTGAATACACAGACTTTGGAACATATGAATATGATTTTAACAAACTCTTTACTAAAATCATTAAGAAGCAAGTCCTAGTTTCTAGGACTCGATCTGGCGATAAAATCATAGTCTCTTATAATCCACAGGGATTATATAGAAACCTACGCTTGATCTACTCAGAGGGATTACACTTTCTTTTGAATAGAAAAACAATGAAAGCTGGTGCAAAAGTCGTGAGTCAACTACTTGACGATGCAATCCGATCTCTAGGTTCTGAGAGTAGGGTCGCTCGTCTTGAAAGAAAATCTTCATATCCTATATTTTTTGATTTTTATATGATAGAAAAAACATATCAGTGCTTTAATGAGGTCTTTAAAAGCATCTCCAAGCATCTTTCTTTTTTTAGGATAGAAGCAAATCTACCAAGAGTTCCTAAAGAAAGAAAGAAAGATGCAGTTTCTCAGCTTAGGGGTGATTTAGCAGTTGGAGAAAGACAAATTTACAGTTATACCTATATAACTAGGGTAAGATTAATAAGTTTTGAAGATGCTCCAGTGTTCAAAATCTCTTTTGAATCCTATCGAGGCAATGGTCCATCAAGATTCGTTGATTATGAAATCATAGGGGAAAAAGGTTCTATTGATAGGCAAGTCAAAAAAATACAAGAAAGTATGAGTACACAACCTGGTTTCATCACCAAGATGGCTTCTCAAAAAGATTTCATTGAGAAATGGAACCGTTCTGGAAACTACAGTGATTTAGAAAAGGCTGGTCTTGCAGACGCTTATGACGAGCTTTATTCTTTAACTGTGAAAGAAGAGGAAAGAGGTGATCTTTCCTCTCGTGAAAACAAACGATATGTTGATCTTTATGAGATGTTAACTAAACATAAGGTAGAGATACGCTTTGGAGTGAACATTTGAACCTTGATCTATTTGACCTTGTGTTTTGGTTCTGTATTCTCCTACTAATCTTCCATGATTAATAGTAAGACATTAATAGAGATGTAATCCCAAACACAGTGAAGAAAAGAACATCATTATTACGCTCTTTAAATTGCTCGTAGGTAAGGTCTTCTGAGGGTTTGCTATTGAGGTATCTAGCATACAACAAACACGCTAGACTTACTAATGAGCAATAAAGTTGCGTGTTCATTCTTCACCTAAGTCATAAACTATAGGCTCGTTGACTAGTAGGTAATCCTCATTGCAACTAGCTGGGTTAATGAGTTTTGAAACTCCATGTTCATAAGTTCCATACCCCTCATGTATGTGTCCATATATATGAACTTTAGGTTTCACCCTATCCAACTCCTTCAACAGATCCTTACACCCAACTCTCTCACCAAAATATAGTTTATCGCCATAACCATGTGGTGGTCCGTGTGTAATGAGAACATCTGTGTCTTGAGGTATTTCTCCCCAAGCCTTACGAATAGAATCACCTCTCTCAAGACCAAAAGCCCATCCCCCAAACTCTGGTTGGTAAGGACTACCATAAAACTTAACACCCTCAATCACAACCTCAGAGTTCTCAAGATAAATGATCCCTTCTTCTCTAAGAACATAATTTTTGATTTCGTGTGCTCTTAGTGGATATTTATTGTGGAATCTTGCCCAGTTTTTTTGATAAAAGGATTGATCTAGGGTGACTTCGTGATTACCAGCCACCAAGACTTTGTACTTGTGCGGTTGATTTGCAAACCATCTAACAAAAGAGATAACTTGTCTGTGTGTACCGGTTCCTGTAAAGTCTCCCGCATGAATGAGAACATCACCGTGTGGTATGTTTAACTTCTCATGTTGATTATGTGTGTCTGAAATACAAACAAGTCTCATTTAAAGCACCCTAGTCAGTCTCTTTCTTCTTTTGATATTCTTGATCTTTTTTTTGTTCTTTAGGTTTTGGTTTGTTCATGTATTTAATCACTTCAAGACACCACATAGTTTCTCCTATTAAAGAAAGTTTCTAGGACTAAGAACCCCTCGACCTACATGGGGACCGAAAGCGGATCTAATACCAATACCATATTTAGGTTGCCTTAATCCTCTTATGTACTTCGTAGTCCTCGCTTTTGCTTCTACAGACATAGACCACATTTGTTCAGCTGAAGACTTCAATCCTTCGTACTTTGAACTACGATCAATGTTAAGACTTATACCACCAATAGAGTAGTCAAACTCATCTACAATCCAATTAGCTTGTAAAGCCATAGCGGCAAACTGTATCGCCCCTTGTAAAATAGGTGTTCTCCAAGCGGGTTTACGACTAACTAACTGATCGAGGTTAGAAAGTTCTTCTGTCTCTGGTGGTTGCAAGTTCCACCAATCTAAAGCTCTTTCAAGATACTCTAAGTATTCCTCATCTTCCCATACTTGACCAAAGACACGATTATAAGAGCCAATATTTGCTTCATGCTCTGGCGGTCTAAAGTGATAATACTTATCAGGGTTCTGATCTCTAAGAAGAACCCTCAACTTATAGATCATAGACTTTTGAGCATCTGACAACTCTAATCCAAGAATCGCATTGTCAGAAACAACAGCAAACTCTTGAACTACTGTTTGAGGTTGGCTATTAACTAACTCTTTAAGAGTCCATCTAATACGATAACGACCATAGGTGGCTGTTGTAGGTATGCGTACAGAAGCATAAAATTCCCCAACAGATGGGTTTTCCGGAACTCGATTTGGATCTCCTATAAGAACATCTGTCTCTGGAGGTCCAGGATCTACATAGAAAAGAGCGTAGGTAATCTCAGCCGCATTGGCTACATTACCATTAGAGTTCGTTAGGAAAATATCTAAATCACCCCTAGAGAGTATTTGATTCCTTTTAAAAGCTACAGACATAATCTCCTCCTTTTATAAATGTCCAATATAAACGACTTATTAAAGAATAATCATATAAAGTCCTTATCTAATTTAGAGAAAGGAGTTTGTATGTCTAATCAAGAAACCTCAATAGAAGCACTATCTTCCATAGAACATCAAATCACTAACATAACTGATCGTGTTTATCAGTTAATAAGCAGTACAGGAAACATAGGGATTACTGATGATGAGGGTTATCGTACATTAAAAATGAACCCTAATACTTATCGCCCAAGTCGAGTAAGTTTGATGGAAAAGGGTTTAGTGGTAAACACTAACAAAAAAGGGATCACACAATCCGGTCGTAAGGCTTGGCTTTGGAAAGCGATCCCTAAAGAAATAGCTGTTCCACCCTCTAATCTAAACAAGAGGAAAAGAAAAACTGCTCCTAAAATTGATCCTCAACCTGTACCGGAAGAAATAAAGGACATTACTTTAATAGAAGCAAGAGATGCCATGCTTGCAAAGCTGACTTCTAAGGGTGAGTGTAGGTGTCCATGTTGTGGGATAAATGTATCAAATTAGTTACTCTTCATTTCTATAAGGTGAACCTCTCACTCCCCAAAGGAGAAAAAAAATGAACCACGAAGCACTAACCATCGAAGAAGCAATCGTTGTTTACGAGACCCGAAAAGAGGGTCGAAAGCAAGCGATGGAAGATCAATATTTAAACACTATGGCAAGAAAGTATGGAGTGAGCGTCAACGAGTACATTCGCATTGAGGCCGAGCAAGAGGAAGCAGAGCGTCTTGAAAATGAGCGAGAAGAAGCTTGGCAAGTGTTTCTTGGAAACCCTCACTACATCAGTGATGTAGAGCATGATCTCAATGAGATCGCTCTCCAACACCAAGACATCGAAATGACCCTTATGGGTCTTTAAGAGACAAATAACCACTCATAAGAGGTAACTAAAGCTACCTAGTCCTCTCTAAAAGTTTTTTAAGTGGCTCTTAGAGAGGACTTTCCTTTATTTAGCTACCTTGAACAGTAAAGGTAAACTGAATGTAAAGGAGAGGGAATACAGGCTTGTAGAACACATCTACCAAAAGACCTGTTGGATCATTTGGATCAGTGGTTACTGAAAGACCTGTGTATGTCGTGATGATCTGATCTCTTACAAGTTGCTTAAAGAGATTGTTCACTCTCGCTTCAATCTGTTGGATTGTCTGAGGAACAAACTTAAGACCAATGTAAGACTCACAAAGATTTCTACAACGCAAGTGTATGTCATCTGCAATCTGAATGACTGTAGGAGTCTTAGTAAGAACAGAGGTCATATTCGTTGTAAGACCATGACGCACTTGAATACCATTAGGGGTCTGTTTAAGAACAGTGATACCTGCATTGGCAGTATTATTAGCGTCTACATCATCAAGAGTACGACCTAAGTCAAGGAAACCTGTAACAGTACGATTTGTCCAAGGAGTTGCAGAGTCAATCGTAGGATTAAAGGTTGCAAGAGCAACAGCCACAGCAACAAACTCACCACCTACAAGATAACTCTGAGAAACACCCGCACTGTCAACAAAAGAAATCGTTGCCATATCTGGATAGACCAAACAAATACGACTGTTGCCTGTAGATGTAGCCAACGCTTGTGCATCTCTAGGTTGTGTACCAACAGCAACACCCAAAACAGCCCTACGCTCTGCACGATAACGAATTGAAGACTGAACATCACAGTGATTAGAAATCGCAGAAAGCAACTCAGTCGAAGCAGGCATTAAAGGAACAATGAGGTTTGGTGATAGACCTGGAACAATCTCGCCCTCGATTTCTTGCAAAGCATTAACCATTTGCAACCCTGTTGGAGCAGACTGACCTGTAGCGAGTTGGATTTGCTTACAAGCCAATGCATCTGCACCATTAGAGAACGCAAGGAAAGCTCCCATAGATAAGGAGTTCTCTGGAGAAATAGGTCCGTATGTATTAATAACTTCTGCTAGATTAGTGAAAGTCCTTGTATTGAAACTTGTACGATCTCTAGTGAAGTCAATGTAGTAAGTCTGACCAATCGTAGGTTCTTTACCACCCTTGAAGAATGTTTCAACTATCGCATTGTCTGCAACAGCAGTATCAAGTGTATTAGATACTGTTAATGACACACCTGGAATAGCAAACTGAGGAATGTTCGCATTTGTAGTGATAGTAGAACTTACATTAAATGTGATTCTCGCATTAGCACCTACAGGATAAGGAACTGCACCCTCTCTCGGAAGAATGGTGATTGTAAACCCTGTCGTAGCGTCCACATAAGTTTGACCAATCAAACCATCTGCACCAACAGCATTCTTAAGAGTAGAGGTATTAGATGAACCTGTTCCCTTAACATTATTTGATGAAAGGTTATATCCTTGATACGAAGCCTCACCTACTGCACCACTAGCAGTCGTGATCTTAAGACCTGTTCCTCTAGTTGATGCAATATTACAAGCAGTAACATCAAGAATACTATCAACACCCGATTCAAGAGATTCAAAACCTAGATACTGCTTTCCTCCAGCGTCTGTGTGAATGAGAGAAACTGCGTTCGTACCAAACTTATCAGCGTCATTAGTCTCTTGGTCTACAGAGAAAAGACCATCTTTGAGATCAACATCTGCTTGAAGATTACTCATCAAAGCGTCTGACAATGCTTGTGCAGAAACACCCTTAGTTGCAACTACATCTTCAGCTGTCAAACCAAAGGCACTATTACCACTTGCTTCCCCAACCTTAATGTAAGAGGTGGTGAAAGCGTAAGCACTAACAACACGAATATACTGACCCTCTGCAAACGCAGTACCATGAGCACCAAGAGCAGAGTTGATCTTTGCAGAAATCTCACCGATGTCTAACTCATCACCATCTGCTCCAGCACCTAAACCACCACCTACTTGTGCGGCGAGTAAGTCAATCGTAAAGGGCATACCATCAATAGTGAGTGAAATCACATTGTTAGCGTTTTCTTGTCCTGTACCATCATAGAGAATCTTAGCGGGAATAAACTTAGCGTCATCCAACTCATCCCAACCAACAGTTAATCTTAAGTTAGGTTTATCAAGTACAGAAGTACGAGAAGAAGCAACATTAAGTGTTGATGAGATACCCATGAGATCAAGGTTAGTACCTGTAGTAACACTGATACCAAGATCAACAGGTGGGTAGTAGTTATTACCAATGAGTGTACGGTTTTTAAGAACCACACGCTCTCTCTGAGGTCCACCACCGAGAGCAGTAGTAGCAAGAGTAGCTACAGGTAGTTGACCCCACTTAGATTGAGTACCACCTGCTGTACTATAGTCAATACCAGCGAGTGAAAGGAATGTATTGTCATCAG
>MDTC01055713.1_pt1 | contig 13592 bp, 10 predicted proteins | sample 811181 | NCBI WGS metagenome assembly MDTC01 (sample SAMN05326644, study PRJNA326480) | marine metagenome | isolation source: seawater | place: Pacific Ocean: North | collected 2011
TGAGTTAATTTTGTAATTTCCATATTTGGATATTCATTTTTATTAATTAAATCTCCTAATTCATTAAAATTTTTACCTTCTATTAATTCCTTTAACCTAGTTTTTGTATATTTTTTCTTATAGAAAACTGCTTCTTTGGGTTTTAAAACTAAATCTTTTTCTTCATTAGCTTTTAATAAAATATCTCCAATATTATCTTTTTCATCTCTATCCAATAATTCTTCCCATTTTTTCATATCTTTAAGTTTAAAGTCAAAGCCTTCAAAATTATCACTTTTTTGACGGAATTTATTAATAATAAAAGAATATTTTTCAATTAGCTTTATTATTTTTTCATTTTTATCATCATATTTAAAAAATCTACCAATTGCTAATATTAAACCAATATAACTAGATAAAACGATAGGAAAAATAGTAAGTATTTGTTTATTAACATATTGTTCTAGGAAAGTTTGACTTGTTTCAAAAATAGTTATAAATGTAGAAACTACTATAACACTTAATTGGATAATATTTATATGCCATTGTATGTCATTTTTTTTAAAAACAAGAATGGCTACAGTTTCTTTATGTGTTTTAATAATTTTTTCAAAACTTTCTAATAATGATTGTTTTTGTTCTAACGCAACTCTATATTCAATTCCCAATGTATTGTATTCTGTTAATGTTTTAAATCTATGATCATATAAAGAATTATAATTTTCGATAAATTCATCTTCTCTTCTTTCTTTTAAGTTATTAAATTCGCATGTTTCGCTACAATAATCTTTATCTTGATATAAAAAGTAGTTAGCCCAAGTTTTTTCAATAGGGTTTCCTTCTTTATCTAAACAAATACTATTTTTAAACAATTCATATTCTTCTCTACATCCTGCACAGTTAGTTATTAAAAAGGTCCCTAATTTTCTATTTGCATCGTTAAGCTCTCTACTTTTTATTTTATATGCTTTAATATCTTCTAAAATACTAATTATAATATTGTTTTTTTCTATGACACTATTTGCTTTTCTATTTCTAAACGCAGATGAAGGATTCATTTCTAGTTTTTGTTTTCTATCCTCTTCAATTAAGTGTAATACAGAATTTTTGTCTACATCTCTAGTTATATTTGATACATAACCATATAGATTTTTTTCCATTTTCAATGGCATATATAAAAAAAATATATTTTAAACATTTAAATTTTGCGCAATAATATTTAAAAATAACAGTTTTTATTACTTATATGGGTAATAAAAAAAAACGCAAGGTAAAAAAAGAGAAAAAGGAACCAGAATATAGAACAAAGGAAGAGCGACAATCTGAAGTAAAGCACATATTAGAACAATTAAGTGAATTTCATTTAAATCCTACTTATGATCCAGTAAAAAAGTTATATTTGAAATTCAAAGAATATATAAGCGAAGGAGATAGATTAATTGTTAATATTCCTTTTCCCGAAGTTAATAGACGGATAAAGGGTGTATTAGCAATTAATAAAAGAGAAGATGTTACTATAGCATTGCTGAATGAAAAATTTTAACGACGTCTTCTTCTTTTAGTTTTCTTTTTGCGTTTTCGTAATTTTCTGCGTGTTTTTCTTTTGCGCTTTTTACGAGATTTCTTTCTTCTTTTTCTACGTCTTTTTCTCCTGGTTTTTCTTTTTCCGCCACCACTAGCATCAGCATCGGCTCTGGTAAATGCATCTGTAATTCTTTGACAAAAAGAACCACAGTCTCCTTCATCCCGAATGCCGAAGTCCTCCTCCTTTTCTTCGGCACTGGTTGGTACTTCTGGTTTCCGTGTCATTTTTACATATTCTTCAACTGGAAGACCTCGTTCAAAGTCAGCTACAGACATATAACATATCTAAATATAAAATTTTAATTAATAAGTAATAATTAAAATTTATCCCAATTTTTATCAATATAATAACCACTATAAGCAATAACTGCAATGTATATGATTAATCCAACTTGAAACAACATTACTATATTATACAATCAATATTTAATTAGATTTAATATATCAATTTCTTTTTTTTCTTGTTTGTTTTCTTTTCTTCCCTCCGCGGTTCTTTCTAGACTTTTTATGTTTTCTATCATATTTTTTCATTTTTTTTTCTATATTTTTTACATCTTGTAATGCTTCTTCCGTTAATTTATATAAATATCTTAAATCGGGGTTCATCATATATATTATAAAGTTTTAAAATTTTTTGTCCTTTCGCCTAAAAATATATTATTTGATTGATATGTTTTATTATAAGGCATTTTATTATTTACACACCAAGTAATACATTTTTGAATATTGCTACTTTTTAACGATTGTATTTTATCATTTTTTCTATCTTTATGTGTTATAATTTTGATTGTATTAAGTATATTATCAATTTGTTGGTGTCCCAATATAGCATTTATTTCCTTTAATTGGTTTTTATAGTATGATTGAACAGGAATATTAATAATAGATGTAACTTCATATTTCTCAAAATCAAAAGATTCAAAAAACTTTAAAATATTGATAAATTTATTACTTAATTCATCTGTATTTGTATATTTAAAATTCTTACAAACGATATATTTCTCAGAGTTAGCATAACGACTAGTAAATGGTTTTGAGATAAAAACATATTCATACAAACAGCTTAATAAGTAAATAATCTCTCTTGTGTTTTTTTCAAAAATGTCAAAAATTTTTAGAATAAAATGTCCATTATGTTTTTGCATAGTAACAGCGTATGCAACCTGTGTAATCACTAATCTAAATGCGGCTTTTTCTTGATTATTATAATCGCCTGAAAAATCAAATCCTCCATCAGCTGTAATAATATCCATACTGTTTTTATGTAATGATTTAAAATGTATTAAATTTTTATGATTATATAAGTTGCCCTGTTTATTAACACCATATTCAATGTTAATATTATTATACTTTTTAACAATAGGTTCTAGTTTTTTCCAATCAGGTATATTATTATTATTATCTATAAGTGTAATGCCATAATATTTATCAGATTGATTGTTTCTCATATATGCAGTAGATTCAATAAATCCACCGGGACCTTCTGCTAAATGAAATGATTTTATTGATTTTGTAGTTGATAATAATTTATGAGAATTATAAATCTCCATAATTTTAAAAAATGCTCTAGAAATAGGTTTATATTTACAAACGCTAACTTTCTGTCCTGGTATAGTAGTATGAACAAATTCGTATGGATTTGTGTATTTTTTAATTTGGTCCCAATCATTAATATGTTTATCAATTAATGATTTTATTTTTGTTAAATATTTTTTCAGGCTAGAAACAGTATTAGTCTTGTTTTTTTCATCAAAAACAAGTTTGATGTTATTTTCTCTTATAAGGAATTCTATATGAGGTAATATATAATAGGTCATATAGAATACTATTTATTTGTGTTTATATTATTTTGGAAGTTTTAATTTTTTCTTATATTTGCGTACAGGTCTTTTCTTTATAGGTTTTACACCTTCATTAACTTTTTTAGATTCTTCTTCTCCTAGTTCTTGTTGAGATTCACTAATAGTTAATAGATTATCGGTAATTTCCTTGGGATTAGGACTTCTTACCTTTTTAAATATGAAATACTTATTAAGAAACGAAATAGTTTTTTCATTTGGAGTCATATTAGTAGCTTTTCCAATATTCGCCATTTTAGTTTTACCAGATTCAATATCTTCTTCCATCGCATCATATAAATTCTCAAATGACCCAATACCCTGTGGAAATCCCATTCTCTGTGCTTCACCGTCGCTAAGAGGAACAAATCCAAAATTTTCCATAGTTCTAATTAAGAAATCAAAATTAACTAAATATTCAGTAAATGTTTTATTGATTGATTCTTGATAAACATCGACAGCATAACCTAAGGATGTATCATCATCAGGGAATGTAGATTGTGTATATAATTTTTTTAAGTCCCACATTTTTGTACCATTTTCATTTTTAATAAATACACTTTCTCCGGTTTTTTTATTTTGCAACATTCTAAACACCCGATTTCCATCATAACAAGTTCCAATACATAGCCCTCCTACTTTACAATTTTCACTTAAATTGCGAATGAAATTATAGAATGAATTTCTATTTTGGAAGAAATAGTGAATTGAGAATTGATTACTAATAATGTTAAATCCATTTCTGGCTATTCCAAATCTTTTAAAGACACCCTTGCCTAGTGTTGTTTCGTCTCTAGTTCCATCTCCATTTAATGCTTTTACAATTTGTTTGCCTTTTTCACTAAAACAAGCATCTCCATTTTTAATATTTAAGCTAGAATTTCCTTGAATAAATAATGCTCCAGGCATAGTTTTATACTTCTTCTTCATTCTTAGGTATCTAGCACAAGCTCCTTTAATTCTATTATGAATATTATCTTTCGCATAGTCTATTCCAAATACAAATGATAATTTAGCGTCAATCCATTTTTGTAAATCACCACCCATACCAACACTCATATCTATAAGTGTATCTCCTCTTTTACTAACACCTACAATAAGTTTTCTTTTTACATATCTATTATGAAAATCTCTCAATGCTTGAGTATTTGTCTCAGCCCCGCTTCTATCATAATATATGTTATCATCAACAACATCAGGAATATCTAAGCCAGTCATAATCATCTTTTCAGTGACAGGTTTATTAATAGAACGCCATACACCTTCAGCGGTAGTATATGCATTGCATGTTATTTTCCCCTTTCTTTGATATTCAGCAGTTTTATCATATCTAACCCTTATGGGAACCCATTGCCATCCCTGTTCATTACTATCTTCCCATCTACATTCAACAACCATATCGTCTTGAAATACTTGTTGTTTGTCTTCGGTTGAAAGATGATTGTTACTAGAAGATAGTATGACATTGGTGGTATAAATAGGATACGGGGGTATAGGGTCATATGGTATAAAGGGCATTGCTTTATAAGATGTTCTTTCATTAAATCTAGGAAGCTTATCATTTATAATATCATCACAAGGATTTAAGAATCCGTGCTTATTTTCATCAAATCCAACGTGTAAGATAAGAGTTTTAAATTGATTTAGTTGTTCATTTTGTTGCAAATCTATTCCTTCTTTAAACATATTTCCAACGAAGTCTTCCCCGTTTTCTATTTTTTTTGTTTTAACCAAGAAATCAATAGTATTGAATTTGGGTGGTTTCCATTTCAATGAATAATCCCATCTAATTTTTCTAGATGCAGTAATTTCTCCAACTTTTGATGAACCTACGCTTTTATCACATGGTGTAAATATTAATCCATCTGTTTCATAATTAAATAAAATACCCTCTCTTTCCCCGTCTAAAATTTTCTTACATTCTACAAATATATTGCTCCCTATATTTGTATAAAATGTCTTCATTTTTATATTTAATGGTGAAGCATAATTTTTAATTACACAAGTATTGTCTAATCTTTCAATAGCATCAGATAGTAAATCTCCCCTAAATTTATCTCTTGAAAGTTCGCTATCAGCATATTTTGATTCTTCATTTGGTACATTCATAAATGGGTATCCTTTGGTATTTTCTTTGTCTAGAAAATAAATATCGAAACATAAGAATAAATTAATAAAATTGCCCATTTTATCATTTAAAACATGTTCGCCATCAATAATAGTATTACAAGAAGATTTATGTTTTGTAACACTACCTGTGAATTGAATTCTCATATTAGTGTCCATAAGATATATTTTTCCAACATTGTTTATAAATAATAGTTTTCTTTCGCCATCAGCTTTATCAGTTACAGTATATGGGTTATTTATATTTGGAACAGAAGAATCCATATCAATAGGCATAATATTTTTTTGTTCTAGACTAATTGAAGATGGACCAATAAAATCTCCAGTATGCACTCTTCTTGGTCGCCCTTGTTGATTTCTAGGAACATTTTCTTTACCGTGTATTAGTTGCATATACTCGTTTTTAACTTTATCTTGTTCCAAGTATGAAATAGGGAAGTTGGTTCCCTGCCATCCTGATAGTATTATTTTAATTCCTTTTTTAATAATTTGTGTTAATATAGCAGGTTCTTGGTATTGTGCTTCTCTTTTAATTACTTCCATTTCAACTTCATAATTTTCAGGTTCATTGAATACATTTGCATCCTGAATACTATATTCTTTAATAAAGACTTTTCGGCCATTTTGTAATCTTCTTTGTTTATTTGTTTTTACAACACTTAAATCAAATTGATAAGGATATTGATTTTCCTTTCCTCTCATTTTAAATGTATATCTTTTAATGAAACGGAAAGTTTTTTTTGTATCTTTCCAATTATCTAACATTTGAATAATTTCAGGTTTGATAGGAAATCTGTCACTAGGAGTCATATTTCTCTCAGATTTATAATTAACTCTAAAATGAAAATCGTGAAAGTCAATGGGTCTTAATGCATCTGCATCTCTAGTCTCTTTTTTTCGAAATTTTTGCATAAATGTTATATTACTTAATTTATCTTCATAAATCATATTTTCCTTGCAATATTTTTGTATATTACTAATACCACTTACAGTTGCTCTTATATTTGAATCCTTCATTCTACCGGTGCGTTCATCGGCATATTCGGTATTAATATTTAAATAATACTCCTCAGTTACTTTTGAAAATCCTAATGATTTTAGTTTTTGAATTATATTATCAAAGTCGATTTTAGTGATTTGATTATAGTGTTTTGTACCAAATTTGACTTCAAGTTCATCTCCTCTAGATTCGCGATTTCTAGGTGCTAAATATATATTAATATAATCCATTAATAATTCATTTGGTGTTTTTTCTTCATTGCTCATAATTATATAATAACCTAATATATTTTTATATATTTTCATCAATTTTATATTAATTTTTCTATAACTAATTGATAAAGTTCCTTTTTTGTCTTTGATTTTGTAGGAGTTTTCATAATATCTATTTTTAATTTTTTACATATGTCCTTTATTTGTTGAGCCTTATAATTTGAAATACCTTTTATAGGTTTTATAAAACTATCTACTATAAATAATTTTTCTCTATAATCAAATAATTTTGATTGATTCTCTTTATCATCAAAAAATAAACCATATTTTTCTTCTTTCTTAAAATATTTAATAATGCATCGTTTTGCATCGGGATTAGATATATTTTCATAATAGATTTTATCATCCATATAAATAAAATTATACTTTTCAATTAAAAGCATAGGTTCTAGAAATAATACTTTAAGCAGAGGGTCATTTGCAAGATGACCTTCCATTTCAGCTACTTTAATTTTCATATTTTTTAAAAATTTTTTATTTTTCCTTACAAGTTCAACAAATTTAATTTTATATTCTTTTTCAACTGTAAAATGATTTTGTTTTAATATTTCATATTCACTAAATCCATACTTAAAAATAAACCAACACCAAAATAATCCATCTTTTTCAGGAGGTACAAAAAAATCATTATTTTTGTTATGTTTAATTACAATTTGTTTTTTTTTAATAGAAGGTTTATATTCAAAATATTCATTTGCAATTAAATTATGAATATTATGATTGTTTAATGAGTATTTTTCAAGCAGTTTGAACATATTATTGGTATTCATTTGAGATAATAGAGTTAGTAGTAGTATCTTTAACTTCTTTACCTTTAATAAAAAAATCATTTTGTAAATCAGCTTTAATTGTTTCTATATCTTTTAATTGCTTTTCCTGTTCATTTATATAGTTCAGTGTATCCTGAATATTACAAATGGTTGTTTTATTAAATGAATTCATATTAATAAAAATACCATTTCTATTCTCAGAGTATTTTACATCATTATCTTTTAAAATTTTAAAAATTTTCAAGTGGTGTATTTTATCTAACTTGTCAATTGCATTTTTTAAATTGTTTAATTTATCTATGTTCATATATGAATTGAAAAAAATTTATATTTAAGTATAAATTTATTTAAGTTTTATTCTTCAATAATAGTAACCTTTGTTTTTGTCTTATTAATTTTACTTGTTTTAAGTTCGCCTAATACTGATATGGTTTCATCGTGTAACTCATACCTGATACCTATCACGCGTATAGTTATTTCTTCATTTTCTTTAACTTTTAAGAAAGCCTCATTATTATAATGATGGTCCCTTGCTACAAATACAGTGATAGGACTAATCTTTTCCTTGATATATATAGCTCTAATACCTGCTCTAGTAATATTTTTAACCTGACATTTGATAATTTGACCTTCTACCGGATGACAAACATCACATTCAAACATAACTTCAAATACAACATTATCTGCTTCAACTAAGCCAGAGGAGTAAGATAAAATTTTAATTGAACCGCTTTTAATATATCCTTCTTTACTACACTTATTATATAATTGTTCATCTAATTTTTTTTGTATGTTTTCTCTTATATTGCTTCCAATACTATGAAATGGTAATAATATTCTTCTTGTCAGCATATTTTTCATCCATAATCCTTTTTTAATTCTATTTTTTTTTATTTTGTTTTTTCCTGTTTTCTTTTGAATAGAACTCATTTATATTATAATATATTTTATGTTTAAGATATTTTCAATTTTATTTTTTCTCTATATCTTTGATTGAATTCATAACATCCTCTAGTGTATTGAAAAACCATCTTTTATCATTTACTTTATTTTCATCTAAATATCTTAACAGAAATTCAGTTTCAATACATAACTGCACATCAGTCATAGGAACTTCGGTTTCCTGCATTTTTTTCTCACTATCTTCTGGTGTGTAAACATTCAATGCAGTTTTTCTATTGTAAATACTATCATCTTGACGTTTTGTTTTTGATTTCATTTTATATTTATCAACATCTCTTCCCATAACTCTTACTAAAGAATTAACTCTATCGATAATATCCTTACGATTTTCTCCAGAAGTAGGGCAAGCCTGGCCTGACTTTGCCTTTTTTCCTTCTATTACAGATTTTAACTTAAATATTATAGATGTTCTAGACCTATTGTGAGTCAAAAATCCAATTAAATCTCTATTGCAATCAGCAGCTTTAACTTTTCCCATAGTTTTGAACACTTCTCCTAATATGATAGGTCGTTTCTGGTCACCTCTAGTCCATTCCTTTTTAGATTCATCAAAAATAAAGATGTAATAGAAAAATTTGGATTTCTTTACACCAAATCTTTGTTTATAATCAGCAGATACAAACCCTTTCACTCCATCAGTTTCTACTACATAATAATCATTTGTTACTTTTAATAATGATTGACGAAATGTTTCTTGAATATTAGAATTTTTTTTAACAATAGCATTCATTACAGCTAATTTTTCATTAATATTTAAAATATCAAAGAGATGTTCTAAACAAAATCTCTCCAAAAGAGATTTATCGAAGTTATCAAACCGGACCAAATTATTAATTGTCCATGAACATGCTGATACCCATGTCTTATTCTTTGATTTAGTATTTAATGTTGTTGCTTTTATATAATCTTCTTGTAATTTAAGTAAAACATCTATATTTTCATTTTCTAATGACGATTTTTCTTGTATGACAGCTAATTCATCTGGTAAGTTAAATTTAAGTGATTGTATTTTAAAATCAATAGGATTTCTTCTTTCATAACTAGTTATTTGTTTGTTATCTAATTCTATAGGTTGAAATAAATAAAATTCTCCAATATTTACTAATCTTCCAGTTCGATTTAATATATCTCTCAAATATTCATTTTTATCATTGATTAAAGTATCTAATGCCATATTTATTTGTTCTAAACTATAATTTTTTGTTGCATTAATTCTATTTATAAGTTCTGTTTTCTTGTAAATATAATGTTCTCTGTAGAGAGTTTTTATTCTTTTTAAAATCTTTTCAAGATTCATAATTATATAACTTTGAGAGTATGAATCTGTGTTAATTTCCTTTGATTCACTAGATGAGTCAGGTATGCAATTAAAATCACAGTCCATAAAATCGCAAATGATGCTATTATTTTTATAACCTAAACTAAAATCAACAGTTTGTTTATTGGCTAATTCAAGTTGAACTCGTTTGTTCATTTTACTTTCAATTAAATCTTGTTGATTAGAATTGATTAAACAATCAACAGAAATTTCTTTTAATAATCTTGTTATTTTTCCAATTTGTATTCCTTTCTTTTCAGCTAATCTATAAACATATAAATCAATTGGTTCGATTGTAGGATTAGATAATTGACTTGCATATAAGAAAATTTGAACATTTCTTTTATTAAATGGTAAATCACAATGACTTTTATTTCTTACACCTCTGCCAATAATTTGGTCTGCTCTATTTAAATTAAACCACGGTTCTAATATATGAACTTGTCTAATATTTTTAAAATCAAGTCCTTCTGAGCCAGCTCTAGAAATAACAATAACTTTTACTTTTTCTCCATTTATATTTTCAGAGTCTGTGCATGCTTTTAACTCTTTTTTGTTTGAAGGAGATAATTGTTTATCGCCCGTAATCATTACATATTTACCTATTGATGATTTTGGGGGAGTTTCAAACAATGATTTATTTTTATCACCATATCTTGTTATTCCAATTTCTTCAAGGGCTAAAGCAATAGGAACACATCCTCCATCAATATAACTTGAATATACTAGAATAATACCTTCGCTTTTTTTAATGGTATCAATAATAGAATAAATTTTTGCACTATATTTTCTTAGTGGAGAATCTTCGCCATCATCACTGCTAAAAATTCTACCAAATTTTTCTAATGTTTTTTGTGAATATTTGAATTGTTTTTTAGTTTCTTTATCATATAACATAACTCTACCAAGTCCTGTTTTACCAAATAGAGCTTTATAATCTAAATCTCCAGTTTCTATATTTTCATGAGGATAAACAATATTTAATGCTTGTTCTGGAGCATCAATAACTGTATATTGAATACCTTCTCTGGGTTCATTGAGTTCAGGATGTTTTTCCTTACTTTTTTCAATAACAAAGTCATATGCTTTATTTTGTTCAGGATGTAAGTCAGTAATAATTAAATCTAGATGTTGTATAGGTTGAGAAACTTCCATTGTATTTATTTGAGTGGTTGGATAATTCCAATCACCATCATCCATAAGTTTTTGTATAGACCTTGGATTATTATACTCCCAAGGCCAAACTCTGTAAGGAAATCTAAATGGATTTTCTCCGGCAACATAACTAACATATCCAGTAAGTTTTTGAATAAGTAAATCCTTACCAATATTTTCACCACTTTCACTTTGTAAAAAATTACCTTTTTTATCAAAAACATCACTTATTTGAATAGGAAATCTATTATCATTTAAATTAAGTAAGTTAGTTAGCCATATAATTTCCTTATAATCATTAAACATTGGAGTAGCAGTTAAAAGTAGAATTTTCATATTTTGCGCATACATAACCAATTCCATAAGATTTCTACTAGTTCTTTTAATCTTACCTTTAGTTGCAGTTGTTCTTATATTATGAACTTCATCTATTACAAGTAATCTATCCGAAAATTCTTTTTTTATAGCTGCTATTTTTCTTCTTTTAATTTTTTCACTATTCTTATCGTTTCCTTTTGTTTTCTTAACTAAGTTATAGATTTTATTGGCAAATTCCGTATAACCCATAAATTCATAGGATTGTCTTCTTATTTTTTCAATCTGTCTAATTATTTTTTCTTTAGTTAATCCTTTCATATTCATAGGATTTACTTCTTTAATAAACTTATTTCCCGTACAAGATTTAATATTCCATCGTCCATTTATTAATTTTAACTTTCGCGGGTCAAATAATTGCAATTTATAGTTTTCTTGAACAACTGGACTTGCTACAATAATTATTTTCTTTTTTATTCCTATTTGATTATAGTAAGTTCTCATATCTTCACACACTTGAATAGAGGAGCAAGTTTTTCCAGTCCCTAATCCGTGAAAAAGTAATAATCCGTTATAAGGAGTTTGGAATGATAAGAAATTCCTAACAAACATTTGATGTGGTTCTAGTTCAAAATCAATATTAGGACTACATATCATATTTGATTCTTCTTCAATATTATCTATTTCATCTCTTGTTTTTTCCTCTATTTTTACATCATTAAATTCTTTTTTATCTGTTATTTTTTTTGTAAAGTTAGGGTCATCTAAACTAGGATATAAACTACTAGTATCTAATTTGCTTTCTAACAATTCTTCACGATTCTTTTGTTCAACACATTTTAATAATTTTTGATATTCTTTACTTTCTAAAGTTAATGTTTGAACACTATCTCTTAATGTTTTAATAAGTTCAATGCAAGATTGTTCTAATTCGGGTGTAACAGATATCTCTGTTGATTCTTCTTCTTTTTCAGGGCTATGTAACTTAGTTGTATTTTTTTTAGTTTCAGGTTCAGGTTGAGGTTCATGTTGAGGTTCAGGTTGAGGTTCAGGTTCAGGTTTTTTTTTGGGTTTATGTTTTGTTTTGGTTTTTTTAATTTTTTGTTTTGGTTTTAATGACATAACACCATATTTAATTAAATTCTTCGAAGTTAATTCGTTCCATAACTGGTTTGCCTGCTCAGGCCATAATTCAGGTTTAAATTTAACAATAGAACCTGTCGGGGTTTTCTCTATTCTAGTCCATGAAGAATCATCGTTTAATCTAAAACGTACACCATCAACTTTAAATTGTGTAGTTTTTTTTTTGTTTTTTCTTGTTTTATTACTTGTTGCTTTTTTCTTAAGTTTTGCAGTTTTAGGTGGCATATTAATATATTATGAGATTAAACTATATTTATTTAAAACTTTATCTATATCTTTTATTAATTCAATTCGTTCTAAATTATAAGGTCTTATTAATTTTGTTGCTTCATTTAAAGTCATCCATCTAGATTTGCTTACTTCACTTTTTTGATAATGACTTAAATCATTATGATTGGTATATGCTAGAAAATATTTATGTTTATAGGATTTAAAATTTGACCCAGTAAATATTTCTTCAAACGGAATTAAATTTTTAATTATAGAAATTTTGTTTTTTGCAATACCTGTTTCTTCACTAAACTCTCTTAAAGCACTTTGAAGGTCATTCTCATTATAATTTCTTCTTCCTTTTGGAAATCCCCACTCAGGTTCAGTCCAATTAGTAGTGCTATTTTGTATTAGTTGTTCTAGATTGAAAAAAGTATCATTAAATAAATGAATACCTTCTTTAATTTGATTAAATTTATCATTTGCTGTCTTTTCTTCAGTCTTATATTGAATACCATAATAATCTCCCCATAATTCTTTCCATAATACATTAAAATCTTTTGTTAATAAATTAGCTTTTTCCTGAACAGTCATTTCATTTATTATATTCTGGATATAATCTTGATTATATAGAGGATATTTTCCTCTCATAAATTCAACATACCCTAAACTATCTTTTCTACATATTAGCAAGTATTTTACATTATAATTTGTTTTATTAAATGCTACCATACCTAAACTGGTAATAGGTTTAGTGCATTGATTATAAGAATGTCCTATTTTTCCACAATTATTACAAAACTGATTATGTGATTTAGTTTGCATCTATATGTAAAATTTGATATCTTTTTATATCATTTACATTTAATGGGTTTAAATCATAATGTATGGATGCCTTATTTTAAATTTACAATGCAA